>ENA-UPXM01002115-UPXM01002115.1-activated-sludge-metagenome-genome-assembly--contig:-NODE-2115-length-23898-cov-12.169568_pt1 | contig 23898 bp, 25 predicted proteins | sample MGYA00238178_ERZ772708 | MGnify/ENA primary metagenome ERZ772708 (study PRJEB29002, sample SAMN05720212) | activated sludge metagenome | isolation source: anaerobic digester from wastewater... | reverse complement strand
ATTCATTTTAATATATACTCACGAAAATTAACACTTGCACCACCGTTTCCTTTCAAAAATTCATCATATGTAGGCATTAAACACATAACAATATTGCCATCTAAAAAGTTTGAGTAAACAACCCTATTTTTGTAAACAGCAAGCCCAGTTGGCTGATTTCCACCAATAACCACATCTAACATATTACCCGTAGCAGTATCAAAAAACATTACCGTGCCCCAATCAGGTCCAGGGATATAGTAACTTTCGTTATTATTCGTTCCCCTATTTGAAACTATTAAAATATTTTTATCTTCTGTTAAAACAATTGTATTTGGATTCTTTTCTGTTTTGATAAATTCCTCTACTTTATCATCTTTTAAATATACTTTATATATTTTTGCATTTGCCATGTCAGAAAAATATAAAATACCTCTTTCTTCATCGGCAACAATATGTCGCATCGCTCCCCCATTTTTGTAAATAACATTACTTTCTTTTGTTTCAAGATTAATCTTTTGAATTTCACCATCATCAAAACCAGCAACATATAAATATTTTCCATCTTTAGTAGGATAAATTCCTCTTGGTGTTTTCACAGTTTGAATATGATCAAGTAATTCTCCTGTTTCTAAACTAATAACAGATATATTATTTCCAGACCAATTAGAGGCATAAAGAATACTTTCATCTTCGGATAAGATTACAACCTTGGTCCAAGCACTCTTTGTTTCAAAAGTTCTAGTTATTTCTTTTGATTTAGTGTCTATTTCATAAACCCTCCCCGTTTCCATTTGACTAACATAAGCCATACTCCCATTTTTATTGAAAATAATCTCTACTGCCCCACCATCTGGTAAAACAATATCTTTTTTGTGACTTCCAGTATTAGTTTCAAAAACTATCACTCCTCGATGCTTATTCATTAATGATGTTACCCAATATTCTTCACCATCAGGAGTAAAAGCAATACCCTTTGGAGAAGGAACACCATCTCTTTTGTAAAGACAATCCACTATCTGGTTTGGCATTTTCTCTGCAAAAGATGATTCTTCTCGGTAATAAACTTCCTCTTCTATTTCACTTTCTTCTGCTTGATAATAGATATATTTCTCTTCTTCTTTTGTGCAATAAAAACAAACTAAGGCAATAATTACGACTACTATTATTTTTTTCATAATTATTAAATATGTTTAGAAATCACTATACCAAACTCTTCGGCCGCCTGTGGGCCATTTGCTGTAATAATATTGCCATCAACAACAACATCTAAATTTTCAAATATTGCTCCGTTTTGAGTTAATATCTTAATTGGACTTTTATCCATTGGTGAACTCCAAACCGTGGCTTTTTTGCCCTTTAAAACTCCAGCTTTAGCCAATATTACAGGAGCAATACATATTGCAGTAATTACCTTATCATCTTTTTTCGCTTGATTAATTAGATTATAAGAATCTTGATTGTCTAGAGCCTTAAGACAACCAGAACCACCAACAAAAACTAAAACATCAAAATCATTAATATCAATTTCGTTAATTAGGTAATTTATTTCAACATCTAGACCATTCACCCCCAAAGCTATACCTTTCTTGTTACTAACAGTAGTAATACTAAAACCCTTATCTTTTAAAATACTTCGTGGTATAGCATACTCTTCGTCTTTAAAATTATCGTACGCAATAACAAATAATATTTTTTTCATTTTAAATATTTATTCTTAGCTTGTATATGTTCATCAAAAGTTTTACTAAAAACGGTTTCTCCATCAGGCTTAGAAAGATAAAAGAAATACTCACTATCTTGTGGATATATTGCTGCCTTAATACTTTTTATTCCAGGATTAGATATTGGACCAATTGGTAATCCACGATTAATATATGTATTGTAAGGAGAATCTATTTTTGTTTCCTCACTAGTTACTTGAGTGCTTTTTTTACCAGTAATATATACTATTGTAGCACACGACTGAAGAGGAATATTATGCTCAATTCTTTTCCATAAAATACCAGAAACTAAAGCCATATCTTCAAAACTTCTTACCTCTTTTTCAATTATTGATGCCATTATCACAATATCAGAAATAGTTTTACCTTGTCTGGCTATATCCATTCTCATTTCTTCAGTTATCTTTTTATTAAAATTATCAAGCATTAGCTTAATAATGTCTTCTTCAGTGTAGCCATAAGGAATGTTATATGTATCAGGATAAAGATACCCCTCAACACTTTTACTTAAAAAAACATCTACATCAAAATCTGCTATTGTATTAGACAAATATTCGGCGATATCATTTTTATTCCAACCCTCAATAATTGTAATTCTCTGCTCAGCCGAATTACCAAGATAAAAAGTGTTAACAATATCAACAATTGACATTGATTTATTTAAAAGATAGTGCCCAGCTTTTAAATTTTGTGATTTATTAGAAATAATCGCATAGGTAATAAAAATACTATTATGCCAAATCAAATCTTCTCGGTATAAATTTAATCCAATGCTTTTTAAGCTATCACCATAATTAACAACAAAAAGAACATCTTCTTGATCTCCCCTATCTTTCGGCTTATTTATTATTAAATAAAAAGATGTAGCAACTAATACTATTAAAAGTAAAAAAACAATAACAACTCTTTTTATCATTTAAAAATTCTTTTAATTTTGTCAATTAACGGAACTCTATCAATAATAAGAATTCCGTTTAAGTGATCAAGCTCGTGTTGAAAAATTCTAGCATCTAATCCTTCTAAATCACACTCTATAATATCACCTTCTATATCTAGTGATCGAATACGAATATACACTGGTCTTTTAACATTAACAAGCTGATCGGGAATACTAAGACAACCCTCTTCAACGATATCTTTTTCACTACTCCTTTTAAGAATGACTGGATTAATAAAAGGAACTATATCGTTATTACTAAACCTTACAAGAATTATTCTTTTCAAGATTCCAACCTGAGGTGCTGCTAGCCCTGCGCCTAATTCTTGTTCTATAATATCTGTCATCTGATCAATCAAATCATAAACACTCCTATCTATTTCTTTAACAGGTTTTGATTTTTGTCTTAAAAACTTTAAGTTTTTTTGTATTTCCATGCGGGTCCGCCCCGACTCGAACAGGGAACTTTGCTTTTGGAGAGCAAAATTATGCCATTTAACTACAGACCCAAATCAAAATCAAACTCAAATTTACAATTTGAAATATTCTTAATCAATTGAGTAAACTATTTCTTGATTTCTTTGTGTAGCTTATGACCTCTACACCAAGAACAAAACTTGCTCAACTCAAGCTTTTTTTCAACGTCCTCACCTTTTGATTTCTTAACTGAATAGTTAATTCTCTTACAAGCGACACATTGAAGCTTAACATATGCCTTCTTTTTTGATTTTGTAGTCATATTATTATTTTCTGAGCCGAGGCCGGGACTTGAACCCGGGACCCCTTCCTTACCATGGAAGTGCTCTACCGCTGAGCTATCTCGGCAATATAATGTGGGTGGAGAGGGATTTGAACCCCCGTAGCCCGGAGGCGCCAGATTTACAGTCTGGTGCGATTGACCGCTCCGCCATCCACCCAATATTATAAAAACAAGAAGCAACAACGAAGTGATACTACCATAAAACAGTAATTTTTCAATACAAATCCCGATACCTTAAATATTTATACAACTCCCCTATCCAAAGAACAAACGAAGACCCAATAATAATTAAAGTGATTTCTAATAAATTAAGATGCACCAAATTAAAAACCGGATATAAAACATACATTGCAAGAAACTGTAATCCAACCGATAAAACTAATGCCCAAACAACATAAGGATTAGAGAATAATCCAATCTTAAAAACTGATTTTCTCATAGAACGCATATTTAAAATATTAAATAATTGAGTAAAAGCCATTGTAGTAAAAGCCGCACTTCGAGCTTTATCAATATCTTGATCTATAGAAAGATGGTAACTAAAGAAACCCAAGGTTAACACTACCATTACAAAAACTACTATTAATACGAATGGTAATGTCTCCCTACCTAATATGTTTTCGTTTTTCTTCCTTGGGGGGTCTTTCAAAACATCACCATGACCTGGCTCAGCAGCCAAAGCAAGGCCAGAAAAACCATCGGTTACCAAGTTAAGCCATAAAATTTGAGTTGGCAAAAGTGGCAATTGAGTAAAAAGAGCTAAAGAACTAATTAATATTACATCTTCGGCAAAATTAGTAGTAACTAAAAAACTACTAGCCTGTCTAGTATTATTAAATACTATTCTCCCCTCTTCAATAGCATTAACAATAGATCTAAAATTATCATCAGTTAAAACAATTTCACTGGCTTCGCGAGCAACATCGGTACCAGTAATACCCATCGCAATACCAATATCTGCTTTTTTAAGAGCTGGAGCATCATTAACCCCATCTCCCGTCATAGCAATAATATGACCCTGGTTTTGAAGCTCTTCGGCAATTTTAAGCTTCATTTTTGGAGTAAGACGTGCAAAAACATTAACATCCTTTATTGCTTTAGAAAATTGCTTATCCGACATAACTAAAAGCTCAGATTCAGTTAATATGTTATTATCTTTTTCTTCAATAATTCCGACCTCCCTAGCTATTGCTAGTGCAGTTCCTTTATGATCTCCAGTAGTCATAATAACTCTGATTCCAGCTTTCTTTGCTTTTAAGACAGACTCTCTTGCCTCAGGCCTTGGAGGATCAATAATCCCTACAACTCCAACAAAAACTATTTCTGAAACCAAATCATCAGAAATAGTTTTTTCACTAGATTGAATCTTTCGATATCCCAATGCTATTGTTCTCATAGCACCAGATGTTAGACTATCTGTTTTAGATAAAAACTCTTTCTTTTTACTACCAGTTAAAATATTTTCTCCATTATCGCTTAGATAATATTTAGATCTATCTAGTATAACTTCTGGTGAACCAACGACATATAGCTCAGTATCTTCTTTTTTAGAAACCAAAGAGGCTCGATACCTTAACTCTGAGTTAAAAGGTTCATCTTCTATTTTCTTTTCCTCTAGTATATCTGATTTTAAGCCCGCTTTTTGAGCTAATACCACTAAAGATGCTTCGGTAGGATCTCCAATAACTCGGTATTTATCATCTTTTTTTAAAAGCTTGGCATTGTTACACAAACAAGCAATATGCAAAAGCTTAGCCAAAGAAGCATATTCTAATGGCGATATTTTGTTATCATTAAATACAAAATCACCAACCGATTCCCAAGCATTGCCAGTAACATCAATTATCTTGTCTGATAGAGCAATGCTCCTCACATTCATTGTGTTTTGAGTCAATGTCCCTGTTTTATCAGTACATATTACATTAGACACTCCTAACGTCTCAGTTGAAGGCAATCGTCTCACAATAGCATTTCTATTAGCCATTCTATGAGCTCCAATAGCCAAAACAATAATTAAAATTGCAGGCAATCCTTCGGGAATACCAGAGACCAAAGAAGCTATTGTAAAAAACAAAATCTCTTCAAATTCTATACCCTTGTAGAAATAACCAACAATAAATGTTGCTGTTGCTCCTAAAATAGCAATCATTGCCATCTGCTTGGCTAATAAATCTATTTTTAATTCAAATGGACTTCTTCGTCTTTTTATCTCACCAATATCTTTGGCAATAGTTCCAAATACTGTTTCGTTGCCCGTTGCCACAACTACAGCTCGGGCATGACCACCAACGACAAAAGTACCCATCCAAACCATGTTTTTTCTATCGGCGACACCAACTTCTTTTGCTATCTTTAAATTATCTTTTGTTATTGATGTTGATTCTCCAGTTAAAGAAGATTCTACTGTTTTAAAATTTCGACAATCAATTATTCTGGCATCGGCAGGGACTTTATCACCCTCCTCTAAGAAAATAATATCACCGGGCACTAAATACTTAGCATCAATCTTTAACATTGCCCCATTGCGATAAACTTTAGCAACCGGAACAATAATCTTTTTAAGAGACTGAATTGCTTTTTCAGCACGATATTCTTGAACAAAACCAATAATTGCATTAATAGCAATAACAAAAAAAATTATATAAACATCAATTGTCCTCCCATAAAACCAACCAATAACAGCAGCTGCAATTAAAATATATATTAAAACACTATTAAATTGCTTCAAAAATATATATATTGGCCGGCTACCTTCTTTTTCTGTTATTTCGTTAAAACCATAATCATCTAAACGATTTTTGGCTTCACTTTCAGACAAGCCACCCTCATCTGATTTAATATCATTTAATGCTTCTCTTGGTGATAATAAATAGAAAGATTTATCCATATTAAAATATTTTTTTATTCTTATCTCTCCACTCCTCTATCTTTTTATGATTTCCAGATAATAAAACTTTAGGAACACTCCAATTATTATAAACAGAGGGTCTAGTAAATTGAGGATATTCTATTGCATTAACATTTTTAGTTCTATTCTTTAAAAATTTATCTGTGCCAACAACTCCAGGAATAAGACGAGCAACCGATTCTATAACAATCATAGCTGGAATTTCTCCACCCATTAAAATATAATCTCCTATTGATATTTCTTCATCAGCAATATGTTTGGCTACCCTTTCATCTACTCCTTCATATCGCCCACAAATCATAATAATTTGATCCATTTTAGATAAACGATTGGCAATTCTCTGATTATACTTTTTACCTCTTGGACTAAAAAGAATAACCCGAGATTTACCATTTTTTTTAACCGCTTCAACTGCTTTAAATATTGGCTCAATCATCATTACCATACCTACCCCACCACCAAATGGTTTATCATCTACTGTTTTTCTTTTATCAGTTGTAAAATTTCTTAAATTATAAACATTAATCCCGATAATATTTTTACTACAAGCACTCTTTAAAATTCCTTCTTTTTTATAAGGAGTAAAAAATTCAGGAAAAAGAGTAATAACTTCAAAATTTGTCATAAAAAAATTGTACTATCCATAAGATAGCACAATTTTTGTTTTTAAGAAATACCTCAAAGGTTTAAATCGTCTAAATTAGTAGATGGCCTTGCCTCTTCTTCTACTTTTCTACTCCCCTCTGGTTCTTCTATTTTTAAATTAACTCTTGCTTGATTCTTTAATCCAATGATTCTAATCAAGTTTCTGATTGATTTAGCTGTAGCTCCAGCTCTACCAATAACTTGACCCATATCTTTTGGATTGACTCTCAATGAAAGTAAAACTCCCATTTCATCTACCTTTCTTTCGATATGAACATCTTCAGGATGATCAACTAAAGCCTTAATAACGTATTCTAAGAATTCCTGATCTGCAATAGGCATAATATTTAATTCTGTTTTTTTAATTTTCCTACACTCGGTAGTCCGACCTTTTAATCTTACTGATAACTACAGTAAAATTACTGACCGCATAACACATTTATATCTTTCAAAAACAAAAAAGTTAAACTTAATCTTTCTTTTCTTCAACGGACTTTTCTTTTGGAGCTTCAACAGATTCTTCGGCTTTAACTTCTTCAACAATAGGTTTAATTTCCTCTGCTGATTGCTCTTTTTTAGAAACACTATGTTTTGGTTTCTTAGGACCTTCTACTATCTTTTCATCAACTAACATATTGAAAACTGTATCGGAAATTTGAACACCATTATCAAGCCAATGCTTAACTCTTTCCGAATTAATATTTCTTTGTTTTGTTATTGGATCGTAAAAACCAACCTCTTCAACAAAACGACCTCTAGCTGGAGCATTTTTCTTCTCCGTAACCACTATTTTGTAAGCTGGTTGCTTTTTTCTTCCTACTCTAAATAATCTGATTATTAACATATTTTTATTCTAACTTAATTATAAATTAATTGCAATCTTTATTAAACCATTTCTTTACTTCTAAAGCTTTTCCAGCTGCATCTTCTTCGGCTGCTTGCTTAGAAAAACCAGTTCCTCGAGCAATAATATTGTCGCCAAAAAAAACTCCTACTGTAAAATTCTTTCTGTGATCTGGACCTTCTTCTTCTAAAACCTTGTATGTGGGTGTAATTGATTCTATTCTTTGAGCCTCTTCTTGAAGTCTAGATTTATTATCCTTATCAAGACCAAACTTAATAATATTAGGAAGTTTACATATTAAGTTTTTATTAATAAAATCTCTACACTCGCCATATCCCTGATCAAGATATATTGCCCCGATCAATGCTTCAAATGTATTGGCTAATATTGACTGCTTTAATTTTCCAACCTCTCGATTCTCACCTTTCGATAGAAAGACAAAATCAATAAAGCCAAAACCCTCAGAAATTTCTGAAAGAATTTTAGTATTTACTAATGCTGCTCGTAAACTAGTGAGTTCACCTTCAGTTTTATCTGGATAATTACTATACAAATACTCTGTAACAACCAACTCGAGGACAGCATCTCCCAAGAATTCCATTCTTTCGTTATGACCTAATAAAAAACCAGGATTTTCATTGATATATGAACGATGACAAAAAGCTTGCAAAAGCAAGTTTTTGTTTCCAAAACTTATTCCAATGTTCTTTTCAAGTAAAGAAAAATCATTCATAGTATTATCTGTTCTCTATTTCTTTTTTCATTTCGCGAAAAACAGTTCCTAAAACTCCATTAACAAATCTTCCAGAGCTTTCTCCTCCAAAGTTCTTTGCTAATTCTATAGCTTCATTAATAGCAACCTTAGGAGGTACCTCTGACTTATCTCCGAATAAAAGCTCATAAAGACCAATTCGTAAAACATTTCTATCTACAATTGCCACTTGTTCTATTGGCCACTCTGGAGCAGCCACTTTAATAATATTATCTATTTTTTCAATATTATCACTTATTCCTTTAATCAAAGTAAAAATGAAGTCTTTTTCTTGAAGTCCAGGAGCAAAGCTATCAATATTTCTATTTACAATATCATCTAACTCCCCTACTCTTCTACCAAAAAAATCCCACTCATAAAAAGACTGGAGAACAATAGAACGTGACAAATGCCTAGAAGCCATAATTTTTAAAAATTATAATAAATTGTCAAAAAACTAATTGCTCTGAATTTCTCTTTCTTTCTGCTTTCTTTCCTTCTTGTCAAGCTTTTTTAATACATCTACTACTTCTCTACCCTTGTAATAACCACAACTCTTGCAAACAGTGTGAGGTAATGTTTCTTTACCACATTTAGGACACGAAACAAAACCAGTCTTTTCTAAAAAAATGTGCATTCTTCTGTTGTTTCGCTTACCTTTGGTATGACGTTTTTTTGGTACAGCCATATTTTTATTCTTGTTTTAACTGACAATAATATACCATAGCGAGTATAATTTTGCAAGAGAAGATAGTTTTATACATAAGTTCAAACACATTCTGGACTCCGATGTGAATTAGAAATTATACAACTATTTTACCCTAAAACTCTTTCTGTGTATCTTAGAGTATCCATATTTCTTAATTGCATCTCTGTGTTCTTTAGTTCCGTAACCCTTGTGATTTTTAAAACCATACTCAGGGTATTTTAAATCATACTTGTCCATTAGTCTATCACGAGTAACTTTAGCAACAATACTTGCAACACTGCAAGAAACAATTCTTTCATCTCCTTTAATAACTGGTAATTCTAAAACATTAAGTCCAATTTTAAAATTACCATCAATAATTACCAAATCGGGCTTAACATTCAAATTATCTAGAGCTTTTCTCATTGCTAATTTAGTTGCCTCTAATATATTTATCTTATCAATTGTATTATTAGACACCTTACCAATCCCCCAATTAATCTCACTTCTTGATTTAAAAAAGGCAAACAACTTTTCTCTTCTTCTCGCACTTATACTTTTAGAGTCTCCAAACTTCATCCCCTTAAGTACATTAAAATCACTAATATGAACCGCAGCCGCAACAATTGGTCCAGCTAACGGTCCTCTTCCTACTTCATCTAATCCAACAATGCAATTAAAATCCATATCTTTCTTTTTTTAAAATATTATTGTATAATACCACTATGCAAGAAACATATCAATCTATAATTTCTCAAAAAGAAATTGACCAAATAATTAAAATTGCTGAATCAGAGAATAAAATAGCTGATTTCTCAAATATGACAATTCAAGAAATAAACTTGTCAGAAAGAGAAATAAGGTGTGGTCTTAATTTTACCAACGTTGTTTTTTTGGGAAGTGTATATATGGGCCGTTCAATTATTTATGGAGATGTTATTCTTAATGGCTCTGTAATTAATAATACAACTTATCTTGGAGAAATTATCGTAAAAGGAGATTTTATGGCCTCAAGAGTAGTAATTAAAAACTCTTTTAATATGGTTAAAGGAGAAGTTCATGGTCAGTTAATTATGGAAAAAGCCCATATCCAGGGTTTTCTAGGCTTAAATAAAACAACAATTAAGAATACTGTTAATCTTAAGGGGTTAAAGATAATAGGAATGGTTACCCCTAGTGGAATCATTAATGGAGATCTTTACTTACAGGGTGCCGAATTACAAAAATCACTAAATATGGAAGATTGCCATATTACCGGACTAGTCGATTTAAGCAAAGTTAATATCTGGGAATCTTTAAACCTTACTAATGGAGAAATACGAGAAGCCTTGATTCTTAAAGAAAGCTATATTAAAGGAGAAAGTACATTTGAAGGTTTAAAATGTAGCGAAAAATTTGTTTCTTTCTTCTGAATACTGATGACTAAATTCACTCACTTACATGTACACACTCACTACTCTTTATTAGACGGCCTGTCTAAAATAGACGATTTACTAGAGCATATAAAAAGCATGGGTATGGATTCGGTAGCCATCACTGATCATGGTGTATTATACGGTGCAGTTGAATTCGCTCAAAAAGCAAAAAAAGTTGGAGTAAAACCAATCATCGGTTGTGAGTTTTATGTCGCCCTCGATAGTCTCTACGACAAAAGACCTGGAATTGATGATAAAAGATACCATTTAATACTTTTAGCTAAAAACGAAACTGGTTACAAAAATTTAGTTAAAATGGTGACTATTGCTCACCTGGATGGATTCTACTACAAACCACGAATAGACGAAAAAACATTTGAAAAATATTCTGAAGGTCTTATTGGTTTGTCAGCCTGTGTCCAAGGGAAAATACCTCAACTTGTTATTAGCAACAATATAGAAGAAGCAGAAAAAACAGCCCTAAAATATGAAAAAATACTAGGCAAAGGTAATTTTTATTTAGAACTTCAAGATCACGAAAAAATACCTGAACAAAAAAAAGCTAACCAAGGTCTTATTCAAATATCTAAAAACACTGGTATTCCCTTAGTTGCAACTAATGATTGTCACTACTTAAACAAAGATGATGCTCATGCTCAAAATGTGCTAGTTTTAATCAATACCGGAGCAAAGATTAACGACCCCGATAGACTAAATATGCAAAACTGCGATTTATCCGTCAGAAGCCCGAAAGAAATGGCTGAAAGTTTTAAAAAAATACCCGAAGCTATAGAAAATACTCAAAAAATAAAAGATGCATGTAATTTTGAATTTGAATTCGGAAAGATAAAATTACCTGAGTTTGCCCTACCTCAAGGTAAAACTGCCGAAGGCTACCTGAAAGAATTAACACTAAAAGGTGCTAAAGAAAAATGTAAAAACTACGATTATCAAGAAAGAATCAATTATGAACTAAGTATAATTGAAAAAACTGGTTTTGCCTCATACTTTCTTATTGTCCAAGACCTTATTAATTGGGCTAAAGGAAATGGAATCGTGGTTGGTCCTGGACGAGGATCGGCTGGAGGATCTTTGGTTTCTTATTGTCTAGGAATTACTGAAATCAATCCCCTGGATTACGACTTACTATTTGAAAGATTTCTAAACCCTGAAAGAATATCAATGCCTGATATTGATATTGACTTTGCTGACCGAAGAAGAGACGAAGTAATATATTATGTTTCGGAAAAATATGGTAGTAATAAAGTGGCTCAAATTATTACATTTGGAACAATGGCCTCTCGTGCTGTAATTAGAGACACCGGAAGAGCCCTACAATATCCATATAATTATTGCGACCAAATAGCTAAAATGATTCCAATGGGATTATCTCTAGAGGAGACTTTTGAGAAAATACCCGAGTTCAGACAACTCTACAACACCGATACCAAAGCAAAAGACTTAATTGATGTTGCTAAAAAACTAGAAGGTGTTGCCAGGCACGCATCAACTCACGCTTGTGGAGTTGTAATATCTAAAGACCCACTAGATGAAATAATTCCCCTACAACACGCAACTAATAATGAAGGAAGCACAATAACACAGTACGAAATGACATCTGTAGAAGCACTAGGGATGCTTAAAATGGATTTCTTAGGACTTAAAAACCTTACCACTATTGAAGATACTCTTTCTAAGATATATGCCATACACAAAAAGAATATAGATATTGGATCATTGCCCCTAAATGATAAAAAAACATACCAATTATTACAAAAAGGAGAAACAATTGGAGTCTTTCAATTAGAATCTGGTGGAATGCAAAGATATTTAAAACAATTAAAGCCAACCAAATTTGAGGATATTATTGCTATGGTAGCACTTTATCGTCCGGGACCAATGGAGCTTATTCCGGATTATATCGCTAGAAAAAACAAACAAAAAGCTCTAGAATATATTCATCCAAAATTAAAACCAATACTTGAAAGCACCTACTCTATTCCTCTTTACCAAGAACAAATTATGAAAATGGCTCAAGATATAGCTGGTTTTTCTTTATCAGAAGCTGATATTTTAAGAAAAGCCATGGGCAAAAAGATCAAAACCTTACTTGATGAACAAAAAGATAAGTTTATTAACGGATGTATTAAAAATGGAGTTGAAGAAAGCATTGCCAAGAAAATATGGGATTGGATTACACCTTTTGCTAGTTACGGATTTAACAAAAGTCATTCGGCTGGATATGCTACAATAGCTTATCAAACTGCATGGCTTAAAACACACTACCCTTGCGAATTTATGGCTTCACTTTTAGCATCGGAAAGAAAAGATATTGAAAGAATCTCTTTTCTAATTGAAGAATGCAAAAGAATGAAAATAGAAGTATTGCCACCTGATATTAACGAAAGTTTTGTTTTTTTTAGCGTAGTGCCACAAAAAAATCAAATTAGGTTTGGGCTATCAGCTATTAAAAATGTTGGCATCGGAATAACCGAAAATATCGTTGCTGAAAGAAAAACCAACGGTCCGTTTAAATCTCTTAACGATTTTATATCTAGAATCCAAGAAGGAAGTATTAACAAAAAATCACTAGAAAGCATGACAAAAGCTGGAGTTTTTGATAGTATGATAGAGAGAAACAAGATACTTGAAAATATAGATGACATTTTAAATCACATTAGAGAGAAAAACAAAAATAATTGTAATGGGCAAAAAAATCTTTTTGACAATACAACATTTAAACACGAAGAAATATATCTTAAAGATGCAACTCCGGCTAAGAAAAATGATTGTTTAAAATGGGAAAAAGAATTACTTGGACTTTTTGTAACCAGCCACCCACTAGATAGTATGCGAGAATTATTAAAGAAAAATACTACTTCTGTTGTTGTTGCGCAACAGGCCATATCAGGACAAAGAATAAGAATTGGTGGAATCATATCAGGAGTTAAGAAAATATTAACTAAATCGGGTAAGCCAATGATGTTTATCACCCTAGAAGATTTAACTGGAAAAATAGAAGTTGTAATATTTCCAACTATCCTTGAAAAATATTACACCATCTTAGAAGAAAACAAAATAGTATTTATTGCTGGTAAAGTTGATCATAAAGATGGAGTTCCAAAAATAATATCTGACCAAATAGAAGAAATTTTAGAAATATAAAAAATGACGCAAATATCAAAAGAAACAAAAAACCTAATTTTGAGCTATCAAAAATGGCAAGAATCACTTCAAAAAAAAGAAGGTGTTTCTACAATCCATGTTGATGAAGTAGCTTCGAAAGTTGCTGCTTTTTACGAGAAAATAAGAGGAATTATTGACTGGAAAGAAGAACACCTAATGAAATTAAGTGTAATTGAACGGTCAGTGAGAAAAAGAATTATCCCTAAATTAGGATCTAAGATTAAGGTTGATGCTGAATCTTTAGTACTAGAATTAATTAGATCGGGACACTTCCCTAATGATAAAATAGAGGAATCAAAAATAGAAGAGGTTCAAAAAATAATCAATAAATACATCTATATCATTGGAAGTAAATCAGAAAATATTCAACTAATTCAATGGTTATCTTCAATACTGTCTTGCGAAATAGAAGAAGCCCTTATGTCATCAATTAAAGAAAATGCTTTGATTGATTTTATGTATAATAAAATAAAGTCAACAACTTTTTTAAGTAAAGACTTAATAGAGAAAGAAAAAATAACTGAAAAAGAAAAAGATATACAAATATTTGTTAATATTCAACGAGCTCTCTTTGATTTAGACGATTCATTAATTGGATATCATTTAATTAAATATAAATACCCCAATTGGTCAAAAATATCAGAAGAAGAATTAAAAAAAATAAATATTGAACAAATTAAAAAAGAAATTGATTATGAGCTAGATCATCCACTAAAAGGTAAAATTAGCCAAATTTGCTACAAATATAACACCCCTTATTTAATATTAAACGACATTATACTAGAAAATCCATTTGAAGCTGAAAATAAAATATCTAACCCAGCTTTAATGGAATCTCTTATTAAAAAACACTACAATAAAAGACTAAATAATATGCAATCCCGAATGGCGAGAGCGGGCTTTTATTCCACCATCTCAATATTTATTACCAATATAGCATCTCTTTTATTTATAGAAATACCAGTGGCTAAATACTTTGGTCAATTCTCTAATGTTTCCTACATTGTTGACATATTTGTTCCAACCGCTCTAATGGCAATACTAGTTTTATCAATAGACAAACCGCCCAAAGGAAACCTAGAAAAAGTTATTATGGAGACAATTAAAATAGTTTATAATGACGAAAAGAAAGAGCTTTACGAAATCAAAAAATTTAAAAAGCGAGGACCAATATTTAATTTTTTCATATCTTTAATGTATGCTATAAGCTTTGTTTTAAGTATGAGTGTAATATATTGGTTATTAAGCCTAATTAACTTTCCCCCATTCTCATATATTGTATTTGTAATTTTTTTATCCCTTATTGCTTTTGCTGGAGTTAAAATAAGAGAAAGAGCAAAAGAGCTACATATGATGGATCAAAAAGATGGATTTATAGCTACAATTACAGATCTTCTAGCTCTTCCAATAATACTCTTGGGTAAATGGTTCACTCTTAGATGGAAAAGATATAATATTATATCAGCCGTGTTTAACGCACTGATAGATATGCCCTTGTCTATATTTGTAGAATTTATTGAACAGTGGAGATACTTTCTACAAGAGAAAAAAGAACGACTCTAATGAAAAAATACAAAATTATAACCTATGGCTGTTTGGCTAACCACTCAGACAGCGAAAGAATTGCAAAAAAACTAGAAGATCAAGGATATTTAAAAAGCGAAAACCCCGATCTAGTAATAATTAATATCTGTTCTATAAGACAAGCAGCTGTAGATCGAGCCTTTGCTCAAGCAAAAAAATATAAAAATGTAATAGTAACTGGATGTTTACTAAAATCTGACTACGATAAATTTACTAAATACGCTAAAATAGTTAAAAAGGAAAACCTCTTTAGTGTAAAACCAAAAAACTCTTGCCTTATTCCAATAATGACTGGGTGTAACAACTTCTGTAGTTATTGTGTTGTCCCCTATACTAGAGGACGAGAATATTCTAGACCACCAAAAGAAATAATAGACGAGGCAAAATTATTTATCAATAATGGCGCTAAAGAAATTTGGCTTTTAGGCCAAAACGTAAATTCATATAAATATGATTTTCCAAAATTACTCTATAAAATAAACTCTATTCCTGGCGATTTTTGGATAAGATTTTTAAGTTCTCACCCTAAAGATATGGGCAATGATTTAATTAAAAGTATACGAGATTTACCAAAAGTTACCGAATATATAAATTTAGCTGTTCAATCGGGAGACAACGAAATACTTAAAAAAATGAATCGCAATTATAGTATTGAAGAATACAAAAAACTAGCTCTAAAAATAAAAAGAGAGATTCCGAATGTTTGTCTTTCAACTGACATAATTGTTGGTTTTCCCGGAGAAACAAAGAAAGCCTTTCAAAATACAGTAAAACTATTTAAAGAAATTGAATTTGATATGGCATATATTTCAAAATACTCTCCACGACCAGGAACTCTGGCTTCAAAAATGAAAAATCAAATTACTTTTGAAGAAAAGAGTAGAAGGTATAGTGAATTAAATAATTTATTAAAGAAAATATCTCTAAAAAGAAACAAACAGTTAATTGGCCAAGAAACAAGAGCGTTGATAAACAATAATTCTATCGGAAAAACAAAAAACTTTAAAACAATAAAAGTTAACGGATCAAGCAATAATTCTTTCGTAGATGTTAAAATAACAAAAGCTTTGATATGGGGATTATCAGGAAAGATAAAATAATAGTAGTCTTGGGGCCAACTGCATCTGGTAAAAGCGAATTGGCAGTTGAACTAGCTAAAGAATTTAACGGTGAAGTTGTTTCAGCCGATTCTAGGCAAGTATATATTGGAATGGATATCGGCAGTGGCAAGATTACTAAGAAAGAAATGTCTTGTATCCCCCACCATATGCTTAGTATTGCTAGTCCAAAAAGAAATTTCAGTGCTGGCCAATATCAAAAAAAAGCAGAAAAAACAATTAATAAGATTATAAAAAATAACAAGCTTCCAATTATTTGTGGTGGAAGTAATTTCTATATTAATACTATTACTAAGGGCCTCGTAATGCCTGATACAAAACCAAACTATAAACTAAGAAATGAATTAAATAAATTAGATATTAAAAAACTATATCAAATACTTAAAAAAATAGATCCGCTAAGAGCAAAAAACATTGATCAAAACAATCCCCGTAGGTTGATAAGAGCTATTGAGGTTGCCCCCTCAGCTCCACTTAAAGAAAATCCTAAATACGATTGCCTAAAATTAGCAATTAAAAAAGATAATCTAGATATTTTAATTAAAAAAAGGCTTGATAAAAGAATAAAGCTAGGAATGATTAAAGAAGTTAAACGCCTTAAAAATAGTGGTCTTTCATGGTCAAGAATAGAAAGTTTTGGATTGGAATACAAATGGATTGCGATTTACTTACAGAACAAAATATCAAAAGAAGAAATGCTTAACAATATTTTTAAAAGCTCAATGAAATTAGCCAAGAATCAAAATTCTTGGCTAAACAAAGAAAAAGATATTTATTGGATTAGAAACAAAAAAGAAGCAAAAAAGCTAATAGAAGAATTTTTAAATTAATTTTTCTTTGAGTATTTTCTCTATTACTTTTGGATTAGCTCTACCTTTAGTCTTAGCCATTATTCCGCCAACTAAAAACTTAAATGAAGCTTCTTTGCCATTTTTGTAATCTTTTACAGCCTTATCGTTCTCTTTAATCACACTCTCTATTATCAACTCTATTTCAGACTCATCATCAATTTCGGTGAGTCCTTTTTCTTTAATAATTTGAGTTGGATCTCCACCAGTATTAAACATTTCTTTTAAAACTTCTTTAGCAACCTTACTAGATATCTTATCTTTGTAAAGCAAACAAATAAATTCGGCAAAGTTCTCTGGATCAATTGGAAATTCGTTTAGATTGCGTAGTGCCTGAAAATCGGTCAAAAGATAATTAGCAGATAATCTCGATAACTTAAGCATAGCATCATCAACACTAAGAGTTAACTCAATCTCTTTTATCCAATTTCTAAGCTCACTCACTACTTTTTCATAATAATCACCTAATTCTTTGTCATTAACTAAAAATTCTATTTCTTTTTCAGAAAGATTGTATTCTTCTTTAAAACGATCTCTTCTTTGTTGAGGCAACTCAACAATTGATGATTTTATTTTCAACAAATCAATTCCGCTATCTTTAATATATATTGGAGGCAAATCTGGATCAGGGAAATATCGATAGTCATGAGATTGCTCTTTGCTTCTCTGACCAACGGTAATTTGTTTGTTATCATCCCAACCCCGTGTTTCTTGAACAACCACCCCACCACTATCTAGCAACTCTTGCTGCCTTTTAACTTCGTATTCTAGGGCTTTCTCTATAGACTTAAAAGAGTTTAAATTTTTAATTTCTACTCTTGTGCCATCTAGTTTTTCTGGAGCAGAAGAAAGTGAGATATTAGCATCAACCCTCATTTCACCTTTTTCCAAATCAACGTTAGAAACATTTAAATATTTTAAAACAAGACGTAATTCTTGAGCAAAACGAGCTGCTTCTTTTGGCGATTTAATATCTGGCTCAGTTACAAGTTCCATTAAAGGAACACCTGATCTATTAAAATCAACTAAAGAATGATCTGCATCAGTTGAGTGTAATAATTTACCAGCGTCTTCTTCAAGATGAATTCTAGTTATTTTAATATCCCGACCATCAACATTTAGAGAACCACCAAGACAAAAAGGATTTTCTTGTTGGCTAATCTGATAGGCTTTGGGCAAATCGGGGTAAAAATAGTTTTTTCTATCAAATTTAGAATAATCAGGTATCTGACAACCAAGAGCGAGGCCAACCTTAATAGTCTTTTCTATTGCCTCTTTATTAGCTACTGGCAATGTTCCTGGATGACCAGAACATATTGGACAAATATTAACATTAGGTGTTTTGTTATCAGATTCGTTTTTACAAGAACAAAACATCTTAGACTTTGTATTGAGTTCTGTATGAACCTCTAAACCAATTACAATTTCGTATTTCATCATTTTAAACTTTTCATTATTTTAACACCAGAGCTAGTTCCGACAATACTAGCCCCCGCTCTAAGAACTTTTTTAATATCGTCTAGCGTTTTAATATTACCTGATGCTTTGACAACTAATCCAGAATACTTCTTCATAAGTTTTAAATGAATCACCTTCTCATCCATTTCTCTATTTTCTAAAGGATCTTTAGCTGTTGCAGTTTTAATACAAAAAGCTCCTGCTTTTTTAACAATTGCCGATACCTTAATAATTTCTTCATCGGTTAAAAAACCAGAACCAATTATTACTTTAGTTGGTAATATTTTACAAAGAGGTGTTAAATCTTTTAAAACCTTATCATATCTGTCATACTTAACATCAACAACATTTAAGACAATATCTAGCTCATCAGCTCCATCCTTTTTAGCTTTTTTGCACATTGATAATCTTTTACTATGAGGTGATAGTCCCATATATGGATCAATCAAAACAACTGTCTTAATCAGGGTTCCTTTTAATTCTTTGGCAACCAAAGAAACGAACTTAGGATTAACACAAACTCCATGAAAGCCATAAAACTTGGCTTCTAGACACCTATTTTTAATATCTTTAGCTGTTGCTTCAGGTCTAATGTCAGTATGATCTATTGTGCTAGCAATTTTTTTTATTGTCATATTTTTAATATTTTTAATATTTTTAAATTAACTTCCTCTGGACTTAAAATATTATCCCCATTCATACAATCTATCAATTTAAAATCTTTAGGATATGCTTCGGTTAACTCGATATAAGCATTGAGACTGTTTTTTAAATGCTCTTTATCATTTTCGTGAATATCTTTCTTCTTTCCTAAAAAATCTACTGCTTTCTTTTTCTGACTTTTGTTCTTAGAAAGCTTGTAGGAAAAATCTACCGAAACTTTTAAAATGATAGTTAAATCTGGTTTTGGTATTTTAAATATTCCATATTCTAAATCGTATAACCATTTTAAATACTCTTTTCTCTTAGTCTTACTTTTAATTTTACCACCCTGATGGCCGATATTAGAAGCAATGTAGCGATCAGCAATAACAACATTGCCCTCGCTTAACCATTTTCTAATTTGAAAAGACGACGCATAACGATCAATAGCATAAAAAACAGATGCTCTGTAAGGACCGACATCATTAGCGCTTCCATAATTACCACTTAAATATTCTTCTATTGGACCAGCTGATTTTTCTCCATATCTAGGAAAATCTATTTTCTTAACTTTTAATCCCTTAGCAATTAATGCTTCGGTCAATAATCTAACCTGAGTAGCTTTTCCAGAGCCATCAACTCCTTCTATGACTATAAATTTACCTAATTTCATTAACTTAAAAATGTTATACTGTCCGATGGTTTGTCTAAAATATCAACTTCAATCCCCGCTTCTTTAAATAATTCTACAAAAGAATCTTCTGAATAATGGCTAAAACTCACAAATCTTTTAATTTTTGAATTAACTAACATTTTGGCACAAATAATACAAGGAGTGTGAGTGCAATAAACAGTTGCTCCAGATAAAGAAACTCCATGAAGAGAGCTTTGAATAATTACATTTTGCTCGGCATGAATAGCCCGACATATTTCATGATGAGTTCCCGAAGCTATTCCATTTTGATCTCTTAGACACCCAAGCTCAAGACAATCTTTAAGTCCCGAAGCTGCTCCATTATACCCAGTTGCTAAAATATGTTTATCTCTTACAGCAACTGCGCCAACATGATGTCTGACGCAGGTAGATCTTTCGGCAACAACTAAGGCAATCTTCAAAAAATACTCATCTATTGAGATTCTTTTCATTGAATTAGTTTTTTATTTCTATCCCCATGTTTTTTGCAGTTCCCTCTATTATTTTCATAGCTGCATCAATATCGTTAGCATTAAGATCATTCATTTTTTTCTCAGCCACATCTTTCAACTGATCTTTAGTAATTGTTGCAACTTTCTTTTTATTAGGTGTTGGAGACCCTTTTTCTATTCCAGCAACCTTCTTCAAAAGCTCCGATGCTGGAGGTTGCTTCATTTGAAAGGTATAAGTTCTGTCTTCAAATATAGTAACCTCTACTGGTATTGTAAAACCCACCTTATCTTTGCTTTGATCATTAAACTTTTGACAAAATTCTGCAACGTTTAACCCATGTTGAGCTAAAGATGGACCAACTGGAGGAGCTGGAGTTGCTTTGCCTGCTTCTATTTGTAATTTAACAATTGCTTTAATTTTTTTAGCCATAATATTATATTTTCTTAATCTGAAGAGAGTCTAATTCTATTGGAGTGTCTCTACCAAACATATTTACTAAAACTTTTATCTTACCTTTTTCAAGATCAATTTCCGAAACTCTTCCATCAAAATCTTTAAAAGGTCCATCTATTATTTTAACTGCATCCCCTATCACAACATCAACTTTAAACTTAGGAACTTCAGCACCCATTCTTTTCTTTAACAAATCAATTTCTTGAAAAGACAACGGAAGTGGTGTTGTTCCTGCACCAACAAATCCAGTAACGTTTGGAGTATTTCGAACAACATACCAAGAATCATCAGTAACTATCATCTCAACTAAAACATACCCTGGATATATCTTCTCTTCTACAGATTTTCTCTTGCCATTTTTAATCTTTACTTTTTTTTCTTTTGGAACAATTACGCTAAAAATCTTATCCTCCATACTCAACGATTCAACTCTTTGACGCAAATTCTTTGCTACCGCTTCTTCATAACCAGAATAAGTATGAATCACATACCATCTTTTTTCTTGTGAAAATTGCTGTTTAGACATATTAGAGTATAAAATTTCTTAAAAAAGTTGTAAAAATATAATCAAAACCACCAAGGATTATTGCTGTTAATATGGAAACCGCAACTACAATCATTCCATATTTAATGGCATAACTTGAGGTAGGCCAAGTTACCTTAGCTGTTTCTTGTTTAACCTCTCTTAAAAATAATGTTATCTTGTTTGCAATCATGTTTTGTATAATAGCTAAACAAAGCTCTTTTGTCAACCTTAAATATCTAAATTTCTAGCGCTTTTAGCTCTACTTTGGATAAATTTCTTACGAGATAAAACATCATCGCCCATCAAAACATCAAAAACTCTATCGGCCTCTTGAGCATCTTCTATTTTAACTTGCAAGAGAACCCTATTCTCGGGGTTCATAGTTGTCTCCCAAAGTTGTTCGGGATTCATTTCACCCAAACCTTTATACCTCTGGATTGAAATATTTACTTTCTCCTTACTCATAGAATCTACAATCTCTTGTTTTTCATCTTCTAAATAGGCATACTCTACCCTTTTGCCTGCTTGTATTTTATACAATGGTGGTTGAGCAACATAAACATAACCAGCCTCTATCAATGCCTTAAAATATCTATAAAAAAGAGTAAGAATTAGTGTTTTGATATGATTTCCATCAGAATCAGCATCAGCCATGATAATAATTCTATGATATCTTAATTTCTCAATATTAAAGTCCTCAGCAATTGCGGTTCCAAGAGCAATAATCAGTGCTTTGATTTCTTTAGAAGCAAGTATCTTGTCTAGACGAGCTCGCTCAACGTTCAAAATCTTTCCCCTCAATGGCAATATTGCCTGAAATCTTCTATCTCTTGCTCCTTTACAAGAACCTCCAGCAGACTCACCCTCTACAATATACAACTCTGATTCTTCAGGTTTTCTAGAAGAACAATCAGCAAGCTTGCCTGGTAACGATAGGCCCTCTAGAACACCTTTTCTCAATACTGTTTCCCTAGCTGCTTTGGCCGCTTTTCTGGCCTTAGAAGATAAAAGACATTTCTCAATTATAATCTTAGCATCTTGAGGATTTCTTTCTAAAAAATCCGTCAATTGCTCAGCTACAACCGCTTCAACGGCAGGCTTAACTTCGGGGTTGCCCAACTTCGCTTTAGTTTGTCCTTCAAACTGAGGTTCTCTAATTTTAACAGATACTACCGCAGTAAGACCCTCTCTCACATCTTCTCCCCCAAGATTATCATCAGTATTTTTTAATATCCCGTTCTTTTTAGCATAATCATTTAATGTTCTAGTTAATACGGATCTAAAACCAGTTAAATGACTTCCTCCTTCTTTAGTAATAATATTATTAGCAAAACTCTCTTCATAAGGTTCGTATTCTTCAGTGTAGACAAAAGAAGCTTCAACAACAATTTCGTCTTTAACTCCAAAACAATAAAACACATTTGGATGTCTTTTTGTCACTCCCCGCGTTAAATGCTTAATATAAGACAATAACCCTCCTTCAAAATAAAAAAAGTATCCTTTTTTATCTTTTGGATCTCTAAAATCAAAAAAACTAACCGCAATTGATTTAGTTAAATAAGATTGTTGCCTCAAATGAGATAATATTTTTTTAGAATTAAAAGATATTTCTTTAAATATAGCTGGATCAGGTTGGAAAGTAATTACCGTTCCTCTTTTATTTGTTTTTCCTTCTTTTATAAGCTTAGTTTTTACCTTACCTTGAGAATACTCTTGATAATATTTATAACCATCGCGATAAACATCGGCACGCATCCATAAAGATAAAGCACAAACAACAGAAACACCAACCCCATGAAGACCACCAGATACTTGATATGCATCTCCTCCAAATTTTCCACCAGCATGAAGCGTTGTCATAACGGTTTCTAGAGCAGATTTCTTTGTTTGAGCATGAGTATCTATTGGTATTCCTCTACCGTCGTCTGCCACGCTAACTATATTGTCTGGTAAAAGCGTAATTTCAATATTTTTTGCATAACCCCCAATAGCTTCATCTAAAGAGTTATCGGTGCACTCCCATATTAAATGATGCAAACCCTCGGTTCCCGTAGAACCAATGTACATGCCAGGTCTTTTCCTAACAGGATCTAGACCCTCTAAAACAAAAATATCTTTTGAAGTGTATTCCTTTTTTGCCATTTTAATTATTTATTTTACTCCTTCATTCTAACTTAATTTGTATTAAAAAACAAGGGGTTGTTTTTTCCTCTTGTTTATTCTTTTAGCACGGGCGATGGGATTCGAACCCACGATCTCTACCGTGACAAGGTAGCGCTTTAACC
>ENA-UPXM01002109-UPXM01002109.1-activated-sludge-metagenome-genome-assembly--contig:-NODE-2109-length-23951-cov-162.249540_pt1 | contig 23951 bp, 17 predicted proteins | sample MGYA00238178_ERZ772708 | MGnify/ENA primary metagenome ERZ772708 (study PRJEB29002, sample SAMN05720212) | activated sludge metagenome | isolation source: anaerobic digester from wastewater... | reverse complement strand
GTTAGAAGTTTCCCGGAGCGATCCAAAGCAACAATAGTGTTTTCAAAAGTAGGTTTTGATTTTTGAGCTGAAATCTCATATACCTCCTGGCGAGCAGTTGCGATTGCATATTCAAAAGCAGGTTTATAGTGCTCTAATTTAATTATGCTGAAAGGAGGTGTTTCATAAGGGGTTTTCCACTCAGCAACCAACGGATTGTTCTTAACAAGATCTTTATCTATTGTCGATCCTGTGCTATTTTTTTGAGCGTTTGTTGTCATTATAATAAGACAAAAAAGGGTGAATAATAGATTTTTTTTCATCATAAATTATCGATTTGAAATTAATAATACTACAACATGAGCCGCTACAGCCAGTCCTTCCCCAATACTATCCATTTTTTCGTTTGTTTTAGCTTTAATAGAAACTAAGGGGGGGGGGATCTGAGCTATTTGGGCTATATTATTTTTAATAAGTTCTTTATAAGGGGCTAATTTAGGTTCTTCAAGGATAATGGTAGCGTCAATATTATTGATTTGCCACCCCTCTTGATGAATGAGCTGAACAACTTTTTGGGCTAATTTCTCACTGTTGACTTTATGCCACTCCTTTTTAGTATCCGGGAAATGGGTTCCGATATCCTGTAGAGCAGCTGCACCCAATAATGCATCGCATAGTGCGTGAATCAGTACATCTCCGTCTGAATGAGCAATACAACTCTTATCAAAGGGGATGGTAATCCCCCCTAATTTAAACGGAAATTGGTTGATTTTTTGATCAACCAATTGATGTATGTCATACCCTAAGCCAACTCTAAAACTTTTCATCCCACTTCATTTAATTATCTACTTCTGAATTCCCTGTTTTTTAATTTCACTGGCGTAGAAGGAATCAAAATGGAAAGCCAGGGTGAAGCGGAGTGTGTTTTCGAGAGGGTTATGTTGTGTAAACGAGAAAAGGTAGGAAACATCCAGGTTAAAGACATTGTATTTTAACCCAATTCCAATCTCTGCAAATTTTCTATTACCTTTATCTTTGTTTTCAAAAAAGGCACCACCACGAAGCATAAATAGATCTCTGTATGCATATTCAATACCGGCAGCATAAATAATTTCCCTCATTTCTTCACGCCATCCACCGGGTGCATCATAAAAGGAACGTATCATACCCTGGAAAACACCAATGTTTTGTGGATCCATTCCATTTCCGTAGTATTCGTATGTTCCATCGGGATTTTGTTTAGGTCTACCCTCTTCATCTACCATTCTGACAGGGGGAGTAGGAACTAATAGTTTGCTTGCTTCTCCAATAAAGCTTATCTTGTTATATTTATCAATACCTATGGTATAGGATGCTCCAATTTTTAGGTTAGTTGCAAGGAATGTTCTATTAGTACTTCCATCAGTATAAGATATTTTGTTACCGATATTTGCGATTACTAAACCGGCTCTTACAGTTTGATTTTCAAGTCTATTAGCTTTAAAATCTTGTTCGTAGAATAGAGCTAAGTCAGCTGCTCCTGCCAACCCTGACTTCATATCTAAACCTTGAACCTCCATTCCTGAGGCTAGATTAGAATAGATAAAACGAGGGGTTAAAGCCATGGAAAAATGATTGGAAAACTTTCTACTGTAGGAGAAGTCTACAGCAAATTCATGAGGATTTCTTTCACCTCCGATAGGCATTCCAAAATAGTCGGTAAACTGAATTGCTCCCATGGAAAAATAGCGAAGGGAAAAGGCGATAGCATCCATATCCGTTAGTTTTACAAAAGCGGCTACATAAGCCAAGTCAATGTCACCAACAATCTGTTTCAACCATGGACTGTACGAGAATGAGACCCCAAGTACGCTTTTGTTAAAAACATATTTTGCAGCATTGTGGTGTTGAGAATTGATGTCAGCAGAAGAAGCAACACCAATATCTCCCATCCCGGAACCCCTTGAGTCAGGAGAAATGAGTAAAGAAGGAACAGCAGTAGTAATAGGATTGAGGTAAGGAGCAGTAGGATTATCAAAATCAAAAGAAGATGATTGAGCAAATGTGTATGATAAGGTTATAATTAACAGGAATAATGTTAAAAAACTTTTTTTGTTCATATTGTTTTACAGTATTAGTGATTTAATTCCAAAAAGAAACGTCAAAGATAGTTATTTATTTTATAATATGACTAATTTTTCATATTTTTCCACTTTTTCTCCTTTGCTATTTCTTACTGACAATTTATAGATATATGTTCCCTTGGCTATTTTGTCTCCAAAGTCGTCAAGTCCGTTCCAATCTATCTTTTCAGACCTGTTGCCTAAAAGATGTTGTGTATCAGAAATGGTTTTTACTAATTTTCCTGAAATTGTAAAAATTTGCACTAAGATATCAAAGGTTTCTCCTGCCTGGTTATGTTCAAAAAAGAAGGAGGTGTGGGTAGTAAAAGGGTTGGGATAGTTTAGTACATGTTCCAGATGTAATTTCTCATCTGAAACAACAGTAAAGTCGATACTGCTTTCTGAAACATTGTTGGCGATATCCCATGCCCGTACTTTTAGTGTATGGTCTCCCACCAATAATTCTTCAAGGGGATATCTAATAGTTCCGGAATTAGAACTATCTTTTTCAGTTTGATAAAAATCGTTGAGTATAATCTGTTGATCGTTTTGTTGATCGATAATAGCTACAATATCATGACCAATTCCATTTCCTGTCGTGTTGATTCCATTTTCATCTTTTAGTTTAATGATTAGCGTTGGATTTGGACTGCAAATACCTCCACTAACAAACTTTTCGTCGTTAAGAAAGATTTGAATTGTGGGTCCATTTTCGTCAACAATGGGATTATCACTAAATCCTCCGATATAAAATTGGTCGGTATATCCTTTAGCATCACTATTTGAAGAACGAGCATAATAACTTATCTTCCCGGGACCGTACGCATAGTTAATATCTTTTGGGACGACAAAATTAAATTCAAAATTACCATTGATTACAGAAACATTACCCCTAAAAAGGACACTGTTTTGTACTTCAAACTCAAAAGGAGGATTGTCAGGGTCGTTCAATAGTGTTACAGTATTGATTTTTTTATCGTAAACAGATGGGAAAAGTGTTCCGTTAAACTGATTCAGGGTGGCTCCACCATGGTCTGTTATCCTTCCTTTTACAATCACTTTATCCAACGCTTTTATTGTATCTGTTTGTTGTTGAGTTACGTCTATAATGATGGAATCAGTTACGATTTTATGTTGTGGTAGAGCAAGTTTCATGGTGGGGTCTCCTAAGATAACATACATGTTGATCCCGTACATTGCACCGCCAAGACTATTTTTGGCTGCCATATTAAATTCCCCTATTGTAACGGGTTGGTTTAATGGATTGATTAGTAAATTGCTGAATATTTTATTGCAAAAGCTGTAATTGGCTCCTGTGTATGCAGATCGTGTAGTTGTCATCATAGCTGCTGCTCCTCCCTGCTCATTGATATATATCAACTCTGATGGGGATATAGCTGCTCTGTCGACCCAACCAAAGGAGCAAGTCAAGTTCATCATGAAGGGTTGGTTATACTTGTTTTTCCATTTTGTAATATCTGAGATCTCTAAAATTCTTGCTTTTGACCAACCATTTCCTCCCCCATGACCGGTATAAGTGAAGATTAGAGAACCTCTGTTCATTCTGCTATTGATTGCTTTAGTAACCTCAGGATAGCGCTGTCCTCCGGCATACGATACAACCTGGTAAGCATCATTGTAAATTTTGTCAATATTGAAATGTGGGTAATTCTGAGCCAATTTTTGTGCTCCGGCGTCAGCAGTGATCATGTGGATATTATCATCCCCATTATCTCCAACAAAGGTGACCACATTTCTCCAGTCTCCCAAATTAGAAATGAGAGAAGGGGTATTTTGAGTCAGATTTGTTGAGGCAGAATAGTTAATCGATTTGTCAACGCAAATTTTAGCTTGGGAGAGAGTGGTGACAGGAAATCTACCAACTCCAAGGTCAAGTAATCCCCTGCAACTATCCCCTTCATTATCATCTAATAGTGCAAAATAGTCATCATTTGCACCGAGTGACCCGTCGTGGAATGAAGGCTCGGTTTGGTAGTTGGGAACATATAGTTCTGTCCCTTCCACTATACCACGATAATCATAGGAAGGGCGTCCAACCAAAAGTAAGTAGCGGGGATAGACTTTGTTTGTTTTGAGATACACAGCTCTCATGTAGTTCCGAATCGCTGATGGATCTACTTTTCCGGAAGAGAATTCATTGTAGACTTGACTGGGAGCAACAATGATACTGGTTAAACCATCATTCTCTTTTCTGAATTTTGCCAAACGTTCCGCTTCACTCCTGAAATTAGGATGAGAAATAATAATCAAATCAACATCGGAACTACCTATTAAATTTTGATTGGAAATTTTTCCAATAGGTTTTACAGTGTAGAATTGACTTCCATTGAAAGCAAAGAAATATTTAAGTTGCGAAGTGCCGGAGTTAAAAGAGAATTGGTTATTATTGAGTTCCCCAACCATGTTTTTAGGTTCGTAGGGATTGGTAATATCCCAGACCTGAGTTGCGTTGTTACTATTTCCTATTTGGAATCGGGTAATATTTTGTTCCCCGACAGTGTTGATATTGCAAAATGGGAATTGTGAGGTGTACATATTCAACATAGCACCCATTTGAATCTCAATATAATCAAGATAAACTGTTGCTGAAGGGTAGGGTTTATTGAAAGTAAGATCAATCTTCAAGGGAGAGCTAAACTGTCCAACAGAAAATGATTGCGCGTTGTACACAGCAAAAGTATTAGTGTTTTTATCCAGGGGCATGTAAGCTAGATGAGTTCCATTTACGGCAATGGAAAAGGATGAGGCTTGGCTATTGTTTGAAGCGGCCGCAATGGAGATTCGGGCCTGTTCTCCGTTGTGTGTCGGGGTTTGGAAAGTATAACGCTTGGTTGATTGTGCCTCATAAGGCTCATCAACCCAGATTTTACCGGATTCGGCAAAATTGACTTTATCATACTCATAAAAATCGTAATGAGTGAATTGATTGGTTGTTATGTTAGGCGTTAAGTTCGAATTATTTACCGATGTGATCCTCTTTTTTTCTCCAATCTCCGGATCAACGGTTATAAAATAGTAGGTTTTGTTACTATAAATGTTAAATTGATGGTTAAATTGCTGAGTAAGAGGGGAATACTTCCAACCATGAACCCCTATGCCATAAAAAAGGAAGTAGTCACCGGGACCAAAAATTCCGTCACCTCCATCTTGAATAAAGATTGCATTTTCAACAAGCTCCAGAAATTCATTTTCATCATTGGCTTCAGGGAGCATGTTGCCTCCGTTTCCAAAAAGAGCAATTTGAGAAGAAGCGAGGGGAGTGGTCTTTATTCCAAGAGAGATCAAATCGTTATAAGTAACTTTGTGTATACCGCTTTGAAAGGTCTCAATTTTGTACCAGTTTCCCGTTGCAAGCACTGAATTGCCTCCCCCCTTATAGTTTTTTTTCATAATAGGAAGAGATGGAATCAATTCAATCTTGATCGAGGTTATTTTTTGAGGAGTATTGGATTGAAAAACAATAGGTATAAAAGAGAGAACGGCATAATCTTTTTTACGGGTTGAGGCAGTATGGAGCTCTATTTCTAATTCTTTAGGTCTAAAAAGAGTAGGAATCAAAGCTGCTTCCTCTATAGTTAAGGGAGCCATCTCAATATCTTTGATCCGGTACTCTAGCTTCGAATAATTGTTATCAAGTTCTATAGTTAAGTTGTAGGAAGGTAAAGTCGGAAATTGTTCAGATGGAACCGCCCCCTTAAAGTGTAAAAGATGAATTGTTTTATCGGGACTAATTTCAAAATGAACAGGTTTTGCCCACTCAATCTGAATGGTTTTTTCTCTACTTTGTGACCATAATTGAGGCGAAAAAAACAATAAAAGCAAAAAAAAGAGAAAGGGAACCCAAGAATTACGTTTCATATTTCGTTATGGTTTATAATGAAGGTTTTAAAATATTACTCATTAGAACGTTCAAATTTTAAAAAAATTATCAAATATTGACTATTTTAACAGCATAAATTAAAAAAAAATGATTACTTTTGCCACGCAAAATATAATATATAAGATGTCAAAACTGTTTTCAAAGCTGATCACTGCAGTATTATTATTTGTCAGTGTGGGATTACAAGCGCAGGACGCTCATTTTTCACAATTTTATGCGAACCCCCTTTATCTCAATCCGGCGATGGCGGGAACTAATATCTGTCCCCGTATTGCTACGAGTTTTAGAGATCAATGGCCGAGTATCAAAGGGGAGTTTGTTTCTTATACTCTCTCTTATGATCAGCACTTTGATAAGCTAAATGGCGGAATTGGGATATTGTTGTTTGGTGATAGAGCAGGACAGGGAACGATCAATACATACAATGCTAATTTGATGTACTCCTTTAAGTTGAGAGTTTCTAAAAAATTTAATATGCGATTTGCACTTTCTGCAGGGTATTATCAGACTTCACTAGATTGGAATAAGCTTACCTTTGGGGATATGATAGATCCCAAATATGGATTTGTTTATTCTACTGCAGAAGTTCCTCCCGGAGATTTGGCAAGAGGACAGTTTGATTTTGCAGCAGGTATGATTGGATACTTAGAAAATTTTTACTTCGGTTTTGCAACCCATCATATTGTGCCTATGTATGTTGGGTTTATATCCGAAACTTATAAAGTTCCCATTAAATTGACAGCACACGTTGGAGGTTATTTTGATTTATACAGACAAAGTAAGAAAGAGTTGAAATTTGGAGATATTTCTATAAGTCCTAATATTATTTATCAACAACAGCTTACATTTCACTATTTTAATGAAGGGTTTTATCTGAATTTTTATCCCTTTACTGTGGGTTTGTGGCTAAGACATAACTTGCAAGGGATAGACGCGGTGATTTTTACTGCAGGGCTACAACATGAGCGGTTTAGAGTAGGGTACTCCTATGATATTACAGCTTCTGAATTATCCGGTATTTCCGGAGGTGCACATGAGGTGTCTCTACAATTGTTGCTTAATTGCGTAGAAAAGAAAAAACGAATTAAAGAGTTAAATTGTCCACACTACTAAAAATATAATAATAAGATTAAAAGAAACGTTTTAAATAAACAGATTAAAAAGATATGAATAAGTTCACAAAGATTTTTGGTTTTCTCTTATTGATTGGATTGCTTTTTGTCTCTTGTCGTAAAGAGACATCAAGAACTACGGGATGGACCTATAATGACCCCGATAATGGAGGATTTGAAGTATATCCATTTGAGGAACAAGCTACCGGTCCCGGCTTGGTACTCATTGAAGGAGGTACATTTGTTATGGGTAGAGTAGAACAAGATGTAATGTATGATTGGGATAATATACCACGAAGAGTAACTGTTTCCTCTTTCTACATGGATGAGTGTGAGATCAGTAATTTGGATTATCAAGAGTATTTAGCTTGGTTGGATAGGGTTTTTACACCTGCTGATTTGAAAGTGGTGTACGATAATGCATATCCGGATGAAAATGTTTGGAGAGAAAGATTAAAATATGCGGAAAATGAAGTTGAGTATTATTTCGAATATCCTGCATATAGAAACTATCCCGTTGTGGGAGTAAGTTGGCTGCAAGCTGTTAACTATGCTGCATGGAGAACTGACCGTGTGAATGAGCAAATTTTGGTTGATATGGGTTTTGTATATCATAACACAACCCCATCTCCTGAAGGATATTTTAATACAGATGCATATTTGACTTATGGAGATTATGCTTATGAAGCCAATGCAGATAAAAGATTACAATATATTACGACACGTGAGTATAGAAATGTGAAAATGGAAGATGGTATTCTGTTGCCAAAATATCGTCTACCCACCGAAGCTGAATGGGAATATGCAGCACTCGGTCTGATAGGAAATACATTGAATGAACGTGTACTTGAAAGAAGAATCTATCCATGGAATGGATCGTTTGTTCGTACTGAAGAGAGAAAATATATGGGTGATATGGTGGCCAACTTGAGAAGAGGTAGAGGAGACTATATGGGAATAGCTTCTCGTGCCAACGATGGTGCTCCAATACCTGCAGAGGTTAAATCATATTGGCCTAATGATTATGGTCTTTATAATATGGGAGGTAATGTTGCAGAGTGGGTTATGGATGTGTACAGACCTTCAAGTCATGAAGATGTGGCTGATTTTAATCCTTTTAGAGGAAACTATTATGAAACCAAAAAATTATTGGAAGATGGTGAAGTGGAAGAAAGAGATAGTGTAGGTAGAGTTCCTATGGTTCCGGTTTCCGATTTTAAAAATGATAGAAGAAGAAACTATAGAGCTGCCGATAATAGAAACTATTTGGATGGAGATTGGGCAAGCCTTCATGAAGCTGACAGATGGCATGGTGATTCCACAAGAATTAGTACTGATGAGATGTATCGCAAAAAAACAATGCAGTATCAATACTCTTTAATAAGCGATAAGGCTCGTGTATATAAAGGGGGATCATGGAAAGATCTTCAATATTGGGCATCTCCCGGTCAAAGGAGATACCTGGATGAAGATGAGTCAACTGATTATATCGGATTCCGTTGTGCTATGGCACGCTTAGGTCCTCCAACAAGGAGATAAAATGAATTAGAAAAAACGGCTTTTGGCCGTTTTTTTATTTGTGTTATAAAAAAGAATGGCATGTTAGATCAGATTTATAAACTTTTTTTACAAACACCAAAGATTACCACTGACACGAGAACTCCTTTGAAAGATTCTATCTTCTTTTGTCTGAAAGGAGAAAATTTTGATGCCAATGAGATGGTAGATCTGGCATTGGAAAAAGGTGCTGAATATGTTGTAACTCAAAATAGAAAGTTTGTTGATCATAAACGTTGTTTTGTTGTTGATGATCCATTGCAAACATTACAAGCCTTAGCCCTAAAACATAGGCATTCATTGCAGATTCCGGTCATAGGTATTACCGGAACCAACGGAAAAACAACAACCAAAGAGTTAATAGCTACAGTTTTATCTCAAAAGTATTCGGTGAAAGCAACGGAAGGCAATTTGAATAATCATATCGGTGTTCCCCTCACACTGCTCTCCATTGATTCATCTCATGAAATAGCAGTTGTAGAGATGGGTGCCAATCATCCTAATGAGATTGCGATGCTCTGCCAAATGGTACGCCCCACTTATGCATTGGTAACCAATGTAGGGTCGGCTCACTTGGAAGGATTCAAATCCTTTGAAAATATTGTAACTACCAAAATGGCACTGTATGACTTTGTTATTCAGCATGGTGGAACACTTTTTGTTAATTCGCAGGATCAATTGCTACAGGATGAGGTGACGAAGCGCCTGAGAGAAAATAGGATGATCCAACCGGTGGAAAAGGTGAATTTCAACACAGAGGGAGATATTCCATTTAAACTTACTCCTTACCTTCAACTAACTCTGTTGGGACAAGAGGTTCAAACTCAACTAACAGGACAATACAATCTTCCCAATATTGCTGCGGCAACTGCCATTGGGACCTATTTTAAAGTTCCAGATGCGGAAATGATTCAGGCAATTCAAGAATATACGCCTCGCAACGCGCGTTCTCAAATCAAAAAAGTAGGAACTAACCTTGTTATTGCCGATTATTATAATGCCAATCCGACCAGTATCCAGGCAGCGTTAGCGAATCTGGATTTAATTGAATATGACTCTAAAGTTGCTATTATTGGGGATATGTTTGAGTTAGGAGAACAGAGTCCGGAGGAGCATAATCATGTTATAGAATTAGTGGAGCGCTACAAGATCAAGGCTTTTTTTATCGGTGCTAATTTTTATCGACACAAAAATGCTCGTCATCAATTCTTCCAAAATCTGTCAGAGTTGAATCAGCATTTGAAAAAGCATCCCATCGAAAATTCTCTGCTTTTAATCAAAGGTTCGCGAGGTATTCATCTTGAGAATCTTATTTTGGAATAAAAATAAAAGGGGGGGCAGATCATGTTCCCCTTTTGGGTTATCCCTTTTCCCCACTCTCCATTTCATACCTTTTTTGAATATGAGTGATCAATTACGAATTACGAATTACGTATTGTACCCAGATAAAATTTACATATGGGATTGTTGTCGTTTATCGTTGGTCGTAGAGACGCAATGCATTGTATCTCTACAGCCGCATTCAATTGATTTTTTTGGGGTTCGTGATAATCCACTATTTCTCTAAAAGGTCAACATTCCAGAGTGGGGAAATAGGACAACAAAAGAGGGAGTTCTATGCTGCCCCCTAATTTTTTTTATTTACAAAAAAGAAATACAAAATTAGAAATACGAATAAAATATTTCTAAATACCTGATAATTAAATAATTCTAAATTCTAAATTTAGTCATTTCGACTTTCGAATTTCGACTTTCGCCTTCTTATTCGGTTTTTTTGTCTATATAAATCTCCAGTAGTTCGCTCTTCCCATTAGGTACTATATCAACATCAGTAATAACCGCCGGTATGAGAATCGATTCTCCGGCAACAATGAACTCATGATCTCGCTCCGTAAAGAAATGGACCTCTCCTTCTGTACACATATAAACCACAAAGGAGTCAATTTGAATGTATGATTTGTGTATTGGAGTATCAAGTACTAACTTACTGATGTTGAAAAACTCAGATTGTATAATGGAGACAGAACTGTTCAGTTCCTCTTTGTATTCAATTTTATATCCTTCTTCCCGATTGTAGTTTATCGCTTCTAATGCTTCCTCAATATGCAGTTCACGCATCATTCCATTTTTATCTTTTCTATTCCAGTCGAACACGCGATAGGTGATATCGGATGCTTCCTGGATTTCAGCTAACAGTATTCCTTCACCGATAGCATGTATGGTACCCGCTGGAATAAAAAAAGCATCACCTTTTTTAACAGGGTAGAATTGGATCATTTTTTCTAGTTCTCCTTGTGCCAGTGCATCTAAAAATTCCTCCTGCGATGTTTTTTTGTTGAACCCAATATATAATCCGGCATTGGGTTTGGCATCAATGATATACCAAAGTTCGGTTTTTCCCAGTTGTTGATATCTTTGATAGGCTAATTCACTATCTGGGTGAACTTGTAATGATAGTTTTTCATTGGCATCGATAAACTTGAAAAGAAGTGGAAAAGCCAAGCCAAAACGATCATAAATTTGATCTCCCACCAAGTCACCCATGTAGAGTTCAATGATATCTACAAGGCTGTTTTCCTCTAAAAATCCATTCTCAATAATTGAAACATCGCCTTCAATATCGGAAATTTGCCAGCTTTCTCCATACTTTTTTGTCGGATCAAGATTTTGTTTGAAAAAAGATGAAAATTTCTTTCCACCCCATACTTTTTCTTTGAGAGTGGGTTTAAACTTAAGTGGATATAAGGAGCTGGCTTCCATGATTCAGAATCAATAGGTTTAATTAATATAAAATTGTTTATTTGAGAATTTTCGCGGTCTCATTTTTTTATCAGGATTTCTTCCCTTGACTCTGGTGATATATCTCCATTCTCCTTTTGATTCAATAAATCCCTGGTTTAGACTGGACTCCGGAACCAAAAATGCGTTCAGTACAGGCATGTTATCCTCCATGGGGATCAATTCCTCAAAAATAATCATGGGTGCGGACTTCACTTCATAAATCATATTCTTTGTTTTGGGATCTCTTTTTCCTGTACTTACTTCATAAGTATGTGTTTCATACTTTAAGGAGAGCGAGGCCTCTTTTGAATATTTAAAAATCAAACGTGAAACTTTGGATCGATAGTCTTTGAAAATTTTAGCCCCAAAAATTACCGGAGATTGAGAATCCGGATCAAATTGAAGTACCTCAATTACTTTTTCGTTTGTAAACAGGTCATTTCCATTCCAACCCAGCAATGTATAGTATGTTTTCTTTTTATGTACAAGGGGAATAATCTGATAATAAACGGCCCCGTACCATTGATTAAGGTCACCTATTTCATATTCGGGGTAGGAAAGTGTATTTTTTCTATCATAGAGAGGATAGATCACATATTTTTTTCTTCCGGCATTATAAAATTGTAAAAAACCGAAGTTTTCGTAAGTAAAATCATCTTTAATAATATACCAGGTGTAAATTCTCAGTAGTTTGTCGGGGGAGTCTACAACAGAAAACAGACTGTCAGCACTCCATTGATGTTGAAATGAGCCATCGAGCCACAGAAACTCTTCAAACAATGTCATAAACTCTTCATTGAGAGCCATTCGCAACTCTTCACCCGGAGAACTCATCACTTTACTTCTTAGAGTTGATAGTGTATCTTCCCAATAAGCAAAATCCTCGTCAATTTGTGGGTATACAAAAAGAGAGGATAGGAGTGTGGTCAATAAAAAAACAAAATGTTTCATTTAAAATTAAAACGCATTCGTTATAACTTTTAGTATTGCGTTTTTAATTCAGGTTGAGTTCGTTGACCCATTTAGAAATCATTTCTTCTTGTTTTGTTTGAGTAGAAAGCTCTTCACTTAAGATTTTTTCTGCCACATCAATAGAGAGGAGAGCAATCTCATTTTTGATATCAGTCAAGGCTTTCATTTTTTCATTTTGAATAGCAATCTTTGTTTCAGCCATTCTGGCATCATGTTCTTTATCTCTCAAAATCCGAGCCTCTTCATTCATTTTATCAACGATTTTACGGGCATCGGCAAGAATTTTATCTCTTTCCTCTTTAGCTTCTTGTAAAAGTTTGTGATGTTCGGCTTGAAGATTTTTCATTTCTCTTTTAACTGTATCAGCAGCATCTAGCTGTTCCTGAATATATTCTTCTCTTTGGGCAATAGATTTAGTAATCACCGGCCAGGCAAATTTTGCCAATATAAAAAACAAAATTCCAAACCCAATAAGCATCCAAAAGATTAATCCAAAATCGGGAGTAATTAAATTCATAATAGATCTATTTTCTAATTTTAATTATTTACAAAAAGAAAGAGGATACCACCCATCGTGGTGATCCTCTTTTGGTTTTTGTTATGCAATTGCAATAAGCAAACACACAACGATAGCGAATAGAGAAACCCCCTCAACAAAAGCGGCTGTCAAAATCATATTGGTTCTGATGTCTCCTGAAACTTCAGGTTGACGAGCTGCAGATTCGTTGGCACTTTTACCAATCATACCAATACCGTATGCAGCAGCTAAAGCAGTAACAGCAGCACCGATAGCAGCACCGGCTTTTGAGATTGCCACACCAAGATTCGCGTCTAATAATGTTAATAGTTCCATAAAAATAGTTTTTTAAATGAATATAAAAGGGTTATTATTATTTATTTTCTTCAATAAGTTGATTTTGAACAGTTTCTTTGATAGCGACATGTTCTACTTCATGTTCACTATGATCTTCAACGGCTGCTCCTATATACATGGAGGTTAAAAGTGAGAAAATATAGGCTTGTACAAAAGCAACTATGAGTTCCAGCATACCCATGAAAAGATAAAAAATCATGGATAGAACTGAAATACCATAACCGGCAATAGGATTCATTGCTCCAAAAATAAAGATAAGGCTAAGGAACCCCATAATAATGATGTGTCCGGCAGTAATGTTAGCAAACAAACGCACCATTAACACGAACGGTTTTGTAAATATACCCATAAATTCAACGATGGGCATCAAAGGAATAGGTACTTTAAGCCACCATGGAACACCGGGAGTATTGAAGATGTGTTTCCAGTAATTCTTATTTCCTGAAAATGAGGTAATTAATAAGGTTAATAATGCCAAAATAGCTGTTACGGCGATATTTCCCGTAACGTTAGCACCACCCGGGAAAATGGGAATGAGCCCCAATAGGTTATTGAAAAGAATAAAGAAGAAAAGAGTTAGAATATAAGGTAGATATTTTTTGTAATGTTTTTTTCCAATACTGGGAATAACCATATCATCCCTGATAAACAGAATAACCACTTCCATTAAAGATTGCAATCCCTTAGGTGGCATGAGAGGTCTCTTTTTATAGCTTTTGGCTACGGAAAGAAAAATAGCTATCAGTAAAATAACAGATATTAATAGAGCACACACATTTTTTGTAATGGAGATATCTGTAAAGTTTCTACTAAATTCATAAACTGCACTTTCTTCTAATGGTCCGGTATAAGGTTCGCTGAGTCGTACAATCTTTCCGGCAGTTTCTTTTGTAAAACCTAATGCATATCCTTTATAAGCATTATGTCCATGATGAAATTGGGCAGAAGAGAAACAAATTAACTTCCCTTGATCCCATAAAATAATAGGAAGGGGAATAGAAATATGTTTTTTGTTTATAGTGGTTATGTGCCATCCATAACTATCCATTACGTGCCCTAATATGAATTCTCCGGGTACAAACTCCTCGGTATGATCATTTTTTTCTTCAGTTGCTTTAGCTTTGATTGGAGTTAATGCAAAGAATATTGAAAAAACAATAACAGCAAGCTGAGCTAACTTTTTATTATAATGCATTGATTTATAATTTATTGTAATATATCTTAGATTTTGCTTTCATTTTTTTATTTCAAACTGCTAAGATATACTTTTTTTTTTACTTTTTTGTCTGATTTGCTACTTCTTCCATTAATTTTCGAAGAGTTTCTTCGTCAGCTAAAAAATAATCTTTAACCAGGTTCATTTTTTCGTCAAATTCAAACACGTAAGGAATTCCTGTTGGGATATTCAGTGCAATGATGTCGGAATCGGAAATATTTTTAATATGTTTGATGATTCCTCTCAAGCTGTTTCCATGAGCAGCCACAAGAACCTCTTTATGTTCTACCAATTTTGCCTTAATGTTACTTTCCCAATAAGGTACTATTCTTGCCACAGTATCAATTAATGCCTCAGTTCCGGGATGTCCCAATTCATCAGTCACATCATCGTATCTGGGATCATTAAGTGGGTGTTTTGGATCACTTTCTTTCAATGCGGGAGGTCTTACGTCGTAACTGCGTCTCCATAATTGAACTTGTTCAGCTCCGTATTTTTCAACCATTTCCACTTTATCCAATCCTTGTAAAATACCATAATGTTTTTCATTCAAACGCCATGTTTTTTCAACAGGTATCCACATGAGTTCCATCTCTTCAAGAACATAATTTAAGGTTTTAATAGCTCTTTTAAGGTAAGAAGTGTAGGCATATCTAAAGTTAAATCCTTCTTTTTTAAGTCTTTGTCCGGCTTCAATTCCTTCTCTTACGCCGCGTTCAGATAGATCTACATCTGTCCAGCCTGTAAAAAGGTTTTGAAGGTTCCAAGTGCTTTGTCCATGTCGAATTAATACTAATTTGTACATTGTAGTTTAAATTTATAAGGGTTAATAAAAAATTTAGAGACGGTTATTTTTATCAGGAAATATCACTATAGGTTTATGTTCTTTGGCTTTTTCAACTTCAATAGAACAATATGAAATAACCAGTACAACATCTCCTGGAACTGCCAATCTTGCTGCAGGTCCATTCAGGCAGAGTACACCTGACCCTCTTTCGCCTTTGATAACATAGGTCTCAAATCGTTCCCCATTGTTGATGTTGACAACTTGAACTTTTTCATACTCAACGAGATGAGCGGCATCCATCAGATTTTCATCTATAGTTATGCTTCCAACATAATAGAGGTTGGCTTCAGTTACAATAGCTTGATGTATTTTTGATTTTAATATTTGAATATACATGATGCAATAAATATATTATTGGTACCTAATATTGTCAATCAGTCTGACATCTCCCACATAAAAAGCGATACATCCGATAACTCCTTGACTAGGGAGGATAGAATCGACGGGCTGTAAAGAGGTCTCATCGACAATTTGAAAGTACTCTACTTTTATTTGATCAATTTTCTCTATTTCAGTAATAACGTAATCAACAATGAGTTTAGTCTCTGTAGCTTCCAGGTGAGTGGATTTGACCAAAATTGGATATATTTTGGCTGCAATCTCTTTTTGATCATTTGTTAATCTTTGATTTCGTGAACTCATTGCTAATCCACTACTTTCTCTAATTGTAGGACAAGCAACAATCGTGGTATCGATCCGGCATTGCTCTACCAGTTTCTTAACAATAGCAAGTTGTTGAAAGTCCTTTTCTCCAAAATAGGCCTTATCCGGTTGCACTATGTCCAGTAACTTATTCACAACGATGGCAACTCCGTTAAAATGTCCGGGCCGTTGTACTCCTTCCATAACATTCTCCAGATCTCCAAAGTTGTAGGATTCTGTTGGTTGGGTAGGATAGATCTCTTCAGCTGTTGGGACAAACAGGATATCGGTTATATCTTTGATTTTTTCGATATCCTGCTCCAGTGTCCGTGGATAAGTTTTTAAATCTTCAGGATTATTGAATTGTATCGGGTTTACAAAAATTGAAACCACTACAATTTGACACTCATCCCGAGCCTTATCTATCAACGATAAGTGTCCGGCGTGGAGTGCCCCCATAGTCGGAACGAAGCCAACAGAAAAATTTTGACTTTTTAATGAGATCATTTTTTCTGTTAGCTCGTCAATTTTACTATATATAACCATATTAACTTTGTATCAATATAGTGAAATTTGTTATTTTGTTGATGTTGTCATCAACCTATTCGAAAAGATAATCAAACAACTATTGTGCAGCTGTTTCTGCTCCTTCTGCAGCTCCTTCAGTCCCTTCTCCTTCAGTTCCTTCTTCCCCATCATCAGTTACTGCTGTTCTGGTAGTGGCAACTGAAACGATGATTTGAGATTTTCTGTCGGTAATAGTTAAGTTTTCAAGTGTAATGTCTGATACTTTAATACTATCTCCGATGTTTAGTTTTGAAACATTCACTTCAATTACTTCAGGAATATGATTTAATAATCCTTTTACATTGATTTTACGTACTTTTACACTGAGTCTACCTCCTTTTAAAACACCGGGAGAGGTTCCTACTGTACGTACAGGGATACCAATGTTAACTTCGCTACTTTCTGTAACTTCTAAAAAATCCACGTGTAATAGCTTATCACTGATAGGATGCCATTGTGAATCTTGAACAATAGCATTATATTTCTTACCGTCTAGATCAATAACTGCATATTTAACTTCAGGAGTATAAAACAAAGGTTGAAACTGTTTTTCCTCAACTACAAAAGTGTATTGTTGAGCTCCTCCGTACATAACACAAGGGATTAAACCTTTTTTTCTTTGTGCTTTTGCATCTTTTTTCCCTACGTTCTCCCTTAGAGAACCGCTAATAGATACTGATTTCATTTTGTTAATTTTATTATTTATTAAGTTTTTTTAATTCGGGTGCAAAATTACATAAAAAAGTGATACAAAATTTACTCTTTTTTTTCTTCAGATCAGATTAAACATTTGTAACTCAAATTGATTCTGTTCTTCTCTTGTTCATTGCCAGTTTTTTTTGTTCATAGAATAAAAATTGGATAATTATAATTATTTTTTTGTTCGGATTAACTTCTTTTTTGTCAAATATATGGGGTTATTTCTGTTTTTTTCACAATAAGATTTTTTTCTCATTGAATGATATCAAAAAAAATGGTATTTTTGCGCCCTCAAAAATGAAATTTTTAAATATAAATTAATATGGCAGCAATAGGCTCAATACGTAAACATGGAGTTCTCTTAATTATCATTGTAGGTGTCGCATTACTTGCATTTTTATTAGGGGATTTTGATAAATTTACATACATTTTTTCAAATAAAAATGTAATGGTTAAGGTTGATGGGAAACAGCTCAACGAAAAATATGACCAGGAGTTTAACCAAAATTTGCTTCTTTTAAAAGTTTTCAACAATAAACAAACATTAAGTGAAACTGAAACTTATCAAATGCATGAGTTTACCTGGGAACAAATTTTAGAAGAGGAAGTTTTGAATGATCAGCTAAAAGGGTTGGGTATTGTGTTCTCAGATGAGGTGATTGTGGAAATTACTGAGGAGATGGTTGCTAGTTTGACAACTCAAAATCCAAATCAATATTTAGCAAAATTAGTTGAATATTTAGCTCCTAACGGTGATTACCAACAAGCGATCTCCCTCATTTCCAATATTGAAGATTATAAAAATGATGAACGTGCCAGAGAAATATACTCAATTTATAAAGGAATTCAACGGATCACCATCAATGAAGAAAAAAAGAAAATATTTTACTCTTTAACTCAAAATGGAGTTCAGTTTTCTGATCAGTTAGCAAAACAACTAGGAGAGAATAATAAAACGGCTACGGCTCAATTCATTGCATTGAATCCCAATACTCCTGTTTTCAATGATGTTAAGCCATCTGTTTCAGAGAAAGAGATGAAAGAATATTACTCTAAAAATAAAAGTCGTTATAAAAGAACAAATGATACCAGAGATATTGACTTAGCTGTTTTCCAAGTTGCTCCTTCAGCTGAGGATTTGAAAGCAATTGAAGATAGTGTTAGAGCTAAATATCATCGTTTTATTGAAGCTCCATCTATCGTTCAATTTAATATTGATGAAATGGAAGGGACTATGGATAGTACCTATTACAAAAGATCAGACATTAATATTGATACATTGGCTGCTCTTATTTTCGACAGACCGGTTGGTACACCTATTGAGCCTTATAACTACGAAGAAATGATTTGGTACTTTGGAAAACCCTACGGTGTAGCGAAAAGATCGGATTCTGTTCAAGTGGCATTTTTAGTTATCGATTATCAAACAGATAGTAATCCAACCTCTACCAGAACTAAAGAGAGTGCAACGGCTGTAAAAGATAGTTTAGAGAATGTTTTAAAATCAAAACAAGCGACTATTTTTGAACTGACACCTTCATATCTCGGAGGTAGAGCTGCAACCGATACAACCATGTGGGTTCCGGAACGTGGTACTATTCCTGATTTGTACAATCATTTATTAGAAACACCTATTGGGGATTTTTACACTCAGGAAAATCCTAATGCTTTCGTAATATTTGGTCTTGTTGCTAAAACTGAGCCTATTGAAAAACGTCAATTTGTGCTTTATCATGAAGAGATTAAACCATCTGATGCAACAATCAGTAGCATTAGAAAGAGTGCAACAGATCTTCGTCATGCTGCCACTAATGCAGACCAGTTTGTTGAAGAAGCCAATAAGCGTGGAATACAGCTGGTGCAAGGTGTGGATGTGCCTTCTATGGGAAGTCAAATTCTTCAGATTCAAAATGTAAGAGAGGCAATTGGTTGGGCATTTGCTCCTGAAACAAAAGTGGACGAGATATCTGAAATCTTTAATTATGAAAATCAGATGTTCTATGTTGCAGCTTTACGATCAATTCAGGAAAAAGGAGTTCCAAAATTTAAAGAGGTTAAAGAGGAGATTGAAAAAGAGTTGTTAGCAGAGAAAAAATTAGAAATGATCCAAACTCAAGTACGGGAAGAGTTGTCAAAAGGAACTTCTATGGCACAAATAGCTGAAAAATATAAAACTCCTCTTGTAGATAGTGCCGCACTTACTTTTGCAGGTGAATCATATCAAAATAGACAAATTGAAAATAGTGCTATTGGAAAAATATTTAATCTTTCACCTAATACTCCTTCAGTTGTTGATGGTACTAATTTCCTATATGCTATTTCTGTTCATTCTTTCGGTGATGCACCTCAACTTTCTGAAAATTACCAAATAGAAAAAATGGCTTTGAGAAATATTCTATTTGGAAGAATGCGTACCGAAGAGGTTAAAATGAAATATTTTAAAGATCAATTGGATGTGGTAGATCAAAGACATTTGTTCTACTCAAGATAATATCAAAAATCTTTAGTTTTTTTAACAGCATAGATTAAACTCTGCGAATAGTTTTTAGTCTATGCTGTTGTCATATTATTAGCTAAAGATCATGTGATATGAGATATAATCAATTACTTTTTACACTTTTATTGTCGTTTTCTATAGGTCTTTTAAAACCTCAACCTGCAAGGCCGGGAGGCACTCCACCAACTGACTATGGTTCATTAGGAGCCGTAACAGGAACAGTTCAAGATAGTTACAAAACACCGCTTCCCTACTCCACAGTTTATGTCCTGAAAGTCAGTGACTCAACTGTTGTAACCGGTGGCTATACCAATGATCGGGGATTTGTATTGATTAAGGATATCCCTTATGGAACCTATATATTAGAGTTTTATGCGATGGGATATCACAAGCATTATTCAGTTCCTTTTACTTTATCTCAATCGCGTAAAGTATATAATTTTAAGAAGTTTACATTAACTGAAAGAACCACAAAAATGGGAGAAGTCGAAGTATCGGCTCAAAAGGAGATGCTGCAACAAAATCTGGATAAAACAGTTTATAATGTTGAGAATAATGTGATTGCAGATGGTGCGACAGCAGTGGAGGTTCTGGCTGAAATTCCATCAGTAGATGTGGACTTGGAAGGGAATGTGAGTTTAAGGGGGAGTGAGAATGTACGAATATTGATTGATGGTCGACCCACAAACCTGACTTTGGATCAGATTCCTGCATCGCAAATCCAAAGTATTGAGGTGATTACCAATCCTTCTGCACGATTTGAACCGGACGGGATGAGTGGGATTCTGAATGTGATCCTTAAGAAAAATCGTGAGCAGGGTTTCAATGGTATGGTTTCTGTTGGAAGTGCCCTCAATCTGTTTCAGAAAGAAGTACTTATAGAAAATGGTAATACTAATTTGAATCTTAATTACCATGTTGGGAAAGTTAATTTTTTCCTAAACTATAGCTTCGGACGTTATGGTTGGCATAGAGCAGGTGAGATGGATAAAGTAACCTGGTTTGGTACTGATTCAACCTATCTGCATAATGAGGATCGTTTTGATATGCTTTCCTCTAGACATAACCTCAAAACAGCATTGGACTATAAAATCAACTCACGAAATTTACTCTCATTTAGTGTGGGAGCTTTCCAGCATCAATCCGGTAGCACTAACACCAACAGCTATGAGAATAGTGATTTGATATTAGGTGAACAATTCCCTATTAACTACTACACTCAAAATGGTGAAGGAAAGAGAAAAGGAAGAAATTTTGAAGGTAATATCAGCTATAAGTTTACTTCAGAAAAGAAAAAAGGAAGAGAGTTTTTTGCCGATCTTTTCTATACTCAAATGGGCGGAAGTAATTACAATGATTTCTTGCAACGTTATTTGATTCCCGTAGAAAAAATAAACTATTATCAATTGACACGTACCCTGAACAATAACAAAACGGGAACGGCTCAATTCGATTTTATTACTCCGATTGGGAATGGGGGTAGACTGGAAACCGGATATAAATTTTCATACCGCTCTTTACAACAAGATTATAGTTTATTTTATGGAACCAGTCCAAAAGATACTGTTGAGGATTTGCTCCAGAAAAATGATTTTGAATATAGAGAGTTTATACAAGCCGGATATTTGATCTATTCCAATTCCATTGCTGAGAAATTCAAATATCAATTAGGACTACGTGCAGAATATGCAGATACCTATTCGGATTTAAAATCTACAGATACTGTTTACCGTAAACCTTACTTTAATCTATTCCCTACGATACACCTAAAATATGAGTTTAGTCGTGCACATCAGATTCAGTTGAGCTATTCAAGAAGAGTAACCCGTCCCGGTTTTTGGCATCTGAATCCTTTTGTTGATGTTTCTGACAAACAAAATATCAGAAAGGGAAATCCTAACTTAGGACCCGAATTTGCCGATAATATTGAATTGGGTTATACTACCATCATCAAGAATGCTTCATTGGCTTTTACAGCTTTTTACCGTATACGAACCGACTTGATCACTAGGTATACCGAAAGCTTACAAGCACAAATTGAGGATGGGTTCATTATTTACGATTTAATGGATGGAAACTATTTCAGTACTCCGGTGATTGCAGGGTATGATTCATTGGAGTTTTTCCCTTATACTTTGACATCGACACAAAATATCAACAGTAGTGAAAATATTGGATTGGAGTTGGTCTATACTCAGAAACTGTTTGAGTTCTGGAGATTTAACTTATCAACTGATTTTTACAGAATCAGGATTAAAAGTGAAGATTTGATTGACCCCAACCTTTCTAACGACTGGGCTTATGGAATCAGATTTAATCAGACATTCAGACTCCCCAAAAGTTGGGATGTACAGCTTAATTTTAGATTTCGATCCAAGTCTATTACAACGGGAAGTATGGGATTCCATGGTGGGGTTGGACAAGGAAGAAGAAGCGCATCCTATTCCCTTAATTTGGGAGTTAAAAAGGGATTCTTGGACAATAATCTGACCGTCAGCTTAAATATTCGTGACTTAATCTATAATCCAAAGACCTACATTCATACTTTTGCGTACAAAGAATTTAACGGCTATGACGCACAAACAGTTCGCTGGAGAAGTAGCTTCCAGGTCAACCTGACTATTTCCTATAAGTTCAACAACTACAAGGAAAGAAGAGAACGAGGACGCGACGTGGATTCCATGGAACCGATGATGGACTAGTCTGAAGTAAGAAGTAAGTGTCCTGACATTGAATTTCATATTTCATATTTCATATTTCTTATTTGGTATTTAAAATAAAAGGGGGGCAGGATTTGCGGTGTCTTTTCTGTTAATCTGTCACCCCACTCTGGAATCTTAGACCTTTTGGAGAATTTTATTTCGGATTTCGGAAGTTTTGGTTTATAGAATTATTTAGCTATTTTAGAATATAACTTGCTGATATTCAATTATATCAATTGCCACGTCTCTTTAGTGCGTGGATTGGGATTAACCCCCAGAACCTAAGGGCTTTAGCCCAAATTTATAAGCTAGAAGTTGTAAGGTGAAAATTGGATTTTTAGAGTCACTTATTTTATATAGCGAATAATAAAAATCCGAAATTCGAAATCCGAAATCAATATATCGTTACCGTTCCGCTCACTACTTTTCCTCCTTTTCCTTCGGTTTTGTAGAAGATGACGTAGGTGTAAACGCCGTTCATACAGCCTTCGCCTGTCCAGCCTCGTTCCGGATTTTGAGAGGTAAAGAGCAGATTTCCCCAGCGATTATAAATATAGATGGTGTATTCTTCAATTTTATCAGGATAGGCAAAAATAGGCTTAAACTGATCATTTAATCCGTCTGAATTGGGAGTGAAACTACTGGGAATATAGAGTTCCTGCTCACAACGTTGATAGAAAACCTCAATCTCTGCGGTTTCGTCAAAACAGAGATTGGAGACCAATACCTGATAAACACCGGCATATCTCACTAAATAGGTGGATTCTGTCGATCCATCTTGCCACAAATAGGTGCAATAAGGTGTTTCCGCTGAAAGAAGCAAATGTTGACCTTCACAAAGCGTGGTATCATTGCCTAAATCGACTTCAATAGGATACAAATATCCCAGATAGATCGTATCGCTTACCTGTAAACATTCATCTGTAACGATGACCCAATAATCCCCTTCAGAATCCGCCAAATAGGTGGTATTGGTGGACAAATCTTGCCACAAATAGGTGGCAGGATGGGGTTGCTCCGCGTTCAGGAGCAACGTTGCCAAGGCACATAAAATGGAGTCGTTACCCAGATTCACCGAAGATTGCGGATAGAGTTGAACGTTGATATCATTGAGAGAAACCGTACAACCTAAATTGGTGACAGATACTGAATAAACACCCGCCGTATCAATGACAATCGAAGCAGTTGTATCTCCAGTGGACCACAAATAATGCAGTGCATCAGGCGTTTCCGCAGAAAGCTCGGTTCCTTGGCACAAAATAGTGTCTGTGGAAAATGGAATTACAGGTGGAGGCACCACGACAACAAATGTGGTAGTAGTATCGGGACAAGTATAATGTAAAACCAGTTGAACGGTTAGCGTACCTGCTGTTGTTAAAGGAAAATCTACGGTAGGCGAGTTCGGATATAACGTTCCATCCACAATCCAGTCTATGGCTACAGAATCGGGATTATGAGGTACTTCCAGATGTAGTAGATCCCCGACACAACGGTAAACGGTTG
>ENA-UPXM01002105-UPXM01002105.1-activated-sludge-metagenome-genome-assembly--contig:-NODE-2105-length-23973-cov-8.482022_pt1 | contig 23973 bp, 25 predicted proteins | sample MGYA00238178_ERZ772708 | MGnify/ENA primary metagenome ERZ772708 (study PRJEB29002, sample SAMN05720212) | activated sludge metagenome | isolation source: anaerobic digester from wastewater... | reverse complement strand
TAAATCGTCATCGTCCATGCAAGGCATGTCGTCATGCACCAATGAATACGCGTGGATCAGCTCGACCGCGCTGGCTGCAGCATCAGCAATCTCCACAGACGTGTTACATAGCTCAGCCGCGGCATAGCAAAGTAATGCACGCACGCGTTTGCCACCGCCCAGCGCGCTGTAGCGCATGGCTGCGTGCAATGTTTGCGGGGCAATGTCGGCGGCAGGCAGTGTGCGCGCCAGCACAGTTTCAATGCGTGCTTGCAGCTGCTGTGCCCAGTCTTGAAAATCGACAGCACTTGCTTTTTGTGTGGATGATGTTTGCGTACTCAAGGTAGCGATTATTCTTGATTAGGTTGAAAAGGGCTGAGCTGATTGCGCGCATTTAAAATTTGCACTTGTTGCTCAACCTCTGCCAGTGACTTTTGGCAATATTGCAACAGTGCATTGCCGCGTTGATAAGCCGCAAGCGAGGCTTCCAAACTCATTTGGCCAGATTCCATTTGTGCGACAATTTTTTCCAAGTCCGCAAAAGCATGCTCAAAGTTTTCAGGTGCAGTTTCTGTTGCAAGTTTGCTGCTGGATTTTTGTTTTTCAGTCGTCATCGCTTTTTGTTCGCAGTTGAGCTAAGTTGCTATTCTACCAAATCTAGCACCAATTTTGGGCGTGCAACAAGCGGTGTAAACTGCGTAGAAATGTGTAGTAAAAAGCGTATTTAAAAGCTAAAAATTGACACCAACCTTTTTTGATGCTCTGTAAGCCTTTATTTATAAGGCTTGCAGAGCATTATTTTTTTCTCGGGCGAAATAAGCCTGCAAAATAACGATGTTTTAAGTCAAAAATGAGCAAAAAATTTATGCTAATTTTGCCATTAAAAATGCGCGCATGTCCTCAATTTCTTCAAAACACACAGAATGCGCCATGCGGTACTCATGCCAATCAACCGGATAATGATTGTCGAGCAGCACCTCGCGCGAATTTTTGCACATGTCTAAACTAATCACGTCATCCATGATGCCGTGCGCCATAAAAATGGGGCAGTGGGCGTTGGCAATATTTGCTTCATCTGCCAGTTTATTTTTAAGTGGTAAATAAGTGGAAAGCGCCAGTACGCCCGCCAACGGCTGCGGATAGCGCAACGTTGTGTAGAGCGCGATGGCTCCGCCTTGCGAAAAACCTGCCAGCATGATGCGTTTGGTCGCAATGCCACGAGCAACTTCATGCGCGATTAGGCTTTGAATATATTGCTGGCTAAACTGAATGCCTGCTTCATCTTCAATCGGGTAGCCAGTTTGGCTATTGGGTTGGCCGTACAAGTCATACCATGCAGGCATAATGTAGCCGCCATTGCGCGTTACCGGCATCTCTGGCGCGTGCGGTAAAATAAAACGAATATGCGGCAGATTAAGCTTATTCACAATCGGTGCAAAATCGTGTCCGTCCGCGCCCAATCCATGCATTAAAATCACACTGGCGGTGATTTGTGTATCGGGTTGGCTTAGTTCTAAAGGGGGTTGATGGTTCATGGCTGATTCAAAATCGCTGGTTAAAAATTCACAGTATAATACGCTTATGAGGCACATCATAATGGTCGGAAAACACGGAATAAGTTACTACGCGGGCGAATTACTGCGTTGCGCGGTACTCGTAACCTCGCTGTACTTATGTACTATCTCGGTTACTGCGTTCCGTGCGCCTTGTACTTCATCCCGCTCAAAGACTTATTACGCGTTTTCTTAGCAAAAACTGCATAAATCACGCACATGAGAATATTCAAGTTAATTTTGCAGCATACCGTGCGGTTTGTCCTCAGCGCGGCAATCCTTGTGTTGCTGCTACTGAACGCTACGGGGCATGTGCATTTATCCGCAATACAAAAGCTGGAGCTTTTTACCTATGATACAAGGCTGAATCTGCTGTTGCCTGAAGGCCGGGATGCACGCATTGTCATCATCGATATTGATGAAAAAAGTCTGCAGGCAGAAGGGCGCTGGCCGTGGGGGCGCAATAAACTGGCCAATCTGGTAAATACTTTATTTGACGACTACCAAATTAAAGTGCTGGGCTTTGATATGGTGTTTGCTGAAAAAGATGAAAGTTCCGGTCTTCAACATCTAAATGCAATTAAAACGCAGTACCTCGCTACCGACCCAGCTCTTGGGCAAGCGCTTCATCAAGCGGTTGAGGCATTAAAGCCCACATTTGATTTTGATACACTTTTTGCCAACAGCTTAAAAAATCGAAATGTGGTACTGGGATATGTGTTTTCGCATGATGCAGCAGCCATCGGCACAGGCGCTTTGCCGCCTGCAAGCTTTGACGCTAGCCACTTTAAAGCTAAGCCAATTCAATGGGTAACAGAATCTAGTTATAGTGCAAACCTTGCTGATTTTCAGGCAAATAGCCAAGCAGGTGGCTATTTTAATATCAACCCTGATGCCGATGGCATTATGCGCCGCGTACCGATGCTGGTGCAGCATGACCGCAAAATCTATCAATCACTATCGCTTGCCATGGCAGGCGCCGCACTCGGGGTTAAAAATATTGAAGCAGGATTTGCAGAAGGCTTGGGCGTAGGTAAGCGCTATGCGGGGTTAGAGTGGTTAAAGCTCGGTCAGCAACGTATTCCAGTCGATAAAGAAGTCGCCGCCCTCATTCCCTACCGTGGCCCGCAGGGTAGCTTTCAATATCTTTCAGCCACAGATGTATTAGCCCACCGTGTTGCCCCAGAATTACTAAAAAATAAAATTGTATTGGTCGGCACCACGGCTGCCGGCTTATTGGATTTAAGGGCAACCCCCGTACAAAACGTGTACGCAGGGGTAGAAATTCACGCCAATATGATTGCCGGCATATTAGATAACAACATCAAAGAATATCCAGCTTATGTGGTGGGCGCGGAAGCGCTGATGCTTTTGCTGACGGGCTTGTTGCTCATCATCGGTTTGCCACTGTTAAACCCGCTGAAAGCTACGATGCTGACACTGGCAATGACGGCGCTCGTAACCCTTCTGAATCTATTGGCTTGGCAACAGGCCAATTTAGTCCTGCCGCTCGCTTCAATTTTACTGTTAATTGCCGCGATTTACTTTATCAACATGACTTACGGCTTTTTTGTTGAATCGCGCGGAAAACGTCAACTCGCCAATTTATTTGGGCAATATGTACCACCTGAGTTGGTCGATGAAATGGCCGAGCATCCAGATGCGATCAGTTTGGAAGGTGAAAATCGTGAGATGACCGTGCTGTTTTCAGATGTGCGTGGCTTTACGCACATTTCAGAAGGCTTAGACCCCAAAGCGCTTGGGCAACTCATGAATGATTTATTAACGCCCATGACACAAGTCATTCATCAGCACCGTGGCACCATAGATAAATACATGGGCGATGCCGTCATGGCCTTTTGGGGCGCGCCATTGCCCGACCCGCACCACGCAAAACATGCCTTGCAGGCTGCCATTGGCATGATTCATGCTTTAGAGAAGCTGCAAGAGGACTTTGCAAACAAGGGCTTACCACCCATCAATATTGGGGTTGGCATCAACACTGGCCTTATGGTGGTGGGTAATATGGGTTCGGCGTTTCGCATGGCGTATACCGTGATGGGCGATGCAGTAAATTTGGGTTCTCGGCTAGAAAGCCTGACCAAAATTTACCATGTGCCCATAATTGTCAGTGAATTCACGGTGCGCCAAGTGCCAGAGTTTGCTTTTCGGCCGCTGGATTGGGTGCGTGTAAAGGGCAGAGATAAGCCCGTGATGATTTATGAGCCAATTTGCGAAATTTTACAATTGGATAAGGCTACTAACAGCCACCTGAAACTGTATGATGAAGCATTAAAACTCTACCGAAATCGCAACTGGGACCTAGCCGAGATGCAATTCATTCACTTGCAAAAGCTTGAGCCGAGTCGCACGTTATATGCGCTTTACATCGCGCGTATTGCACATTTTAGGCAATATCCGCCAGCCAATGATTGGGATGGCGTATTCAATATTGAAACAAAATAAATAGCTAACAAAAATTTTAACCATGCAAATCAAAATCTTAGGCTGTAGCGGCGGTATTGGCGGTGACTTACGCACGACCTCCATGCTGATTGACAACAATATCTTAATTGACGCGGGTTCTGGCGTGGGTGATTTGTCGATGGAAGCACTGCTTAACATTGACCATATTTTCGTCACACATGCTCATTTAGACCACATTGCTTTTATTCCACCATTGCTTGACACCGTCTTGGGCTTTCGCACTGCACCAATTACCGTACATGCGCTTCCTGCCACGATTGATACTTTGCGCACCCACATTTTTAACTGGAAAATCTGGCCAGATTTCAATGCGATTCCCAGTGCTGAGGCGCCGTTCTTAATTTACAGTGCAGTCACGTTGGGTGAAACCGTTAATCTCAATGGCAGAAAAATTACACCGATTCCTGCCAACCATGTCGTACCTGCGGTGGGTTATCACCTAGAGGGCAGTGAAGCGAGCTTGGTGTTCACTGGCGACACCACCACCAATGATGCACTTTGGCCACTTGTGAATAAGATGCACAATTTAAAATATCTCATCATTGAAACCGCGTTTAGAAATGACGAACTGGAACTTGCAACACTCTCCAAGCATCTATGCCCGTCATTGTTAGTGGAAGAGCTTAATAAAATTAGCCTCACGCAACCAATTGAAGTATTCATTACTCACCTTAAACCAGGTGAAGGTGAGGTGATTATGCAAGAAATTGCCCAAAGCCAAATTCGCCAGCCTGTGCAGGCGTTGCAAAATCAGCAGCAGTTTATATTATAAAAACAGCAATTTAGTGTTTTCATCAAAAGAACAGGGTATACCGCATGCCAGTAGCACAATCTCATCTTGAACAATTTGAACCAATGGCCAAACTTTCACTCGGCCGCAGAATTGAGCTGGCCGATTTGGTCTATGCAGAAAAAGTGAATAAAGATATTGATCCTTTGCGCATGAATATTACCAAAGCCGCACAATCCATTTATCTGCTAAAAGGCGATTTAGAATTAACCCTTTTTAATGATAAAAAAATCAACTTGCGCGCGGGCAGCCCGGCTGCAAAATTTCCCATCAACAATAGTGGTAAGGTCAAAGAAACCAAAGCGCTGACCGATGTCGCCATTATGCGGGTAGACACCGATTTACTCGATATCATGATGACGTGGGATCAAATTTCAGACAGTAAACCAGCGCCAGCCAATAAGGCTGAGGTTAAACAAACAGAACAAGAGCGTAGCACCGCTGACTGGATGAAAGATACACAGATTTTTAGCGCCTACAATCTGCAAAAAGGCATTTTCAGCCACTTGCCCGCCGTTAATGTTGAAGAAATGTTTAAACGGATGACCAGTATTGACGTCACCGCAGGCCAGGTAATCATGCAGCAAGGCGGTGTGGGGGATTATTATTACCTCATTCAAAGCGGCACCGCAGTGGTCAGCCGTGTGGTGGATAGCGGCCAGCCCCCCGTGATATTGGCCGAACTCAAGCAAGGCCGCGCTTTTGGTGAAGATGCGCTTATATCAGAAGCAAAGCGTAATGCTACCGTCACCATGAAAACTGACGGAAAATTATTAAGGCTCAATAAAACAGATTTTGTTGAGCTATTAAAAGCCCCGCTCATCACCCAAATCAACATGCCTCAAGCACAGCAAAAAGTAGCTGAAGGCGCCGTGTGGATTGATGCACGCCTACCCAGCGAATATGAAGATGAACATATCGCAGGCGCGATTAACATCCCCCTCAACGAAGTCCGCCAACACGCAGGCAGTCTTGATAAAAGCAAAACTTACATCGTCTACTGCCAAACCGGCCGGCGAAGTGCTGCCGCTGCGTTTGTATTAACCCAATGTGGCGTAAATGCGGTGGTGCTGGCAGGCGGTACACGTAATAATCACTAGTCCAGATTTTGTTAATCTGTGGATAATGTAATAATCACTACCACGGTTAGATTAAAGTTTGTAGCCTCGTTGTAAAGCAGTGTAATCGAGTGGTAATGTAACTATACCCCTCGATTTCGTTTAGCAGCGCTAGCTTCGATGATAATCGAGGGCATAAGCTCCAAAACAAAACCCCCGCAATTTGCAGGGGTTTTTTTGTTACATTCAACCTCGATTTCATTTAGCAATGCTTGCTGGTTTACCAGCTTAGCAGTGCTTATCAATTTTTCTGATGCAATCCATCTAGCCTACGCTTGCTCCCATAACAAAAACCCCGCCATATAGGCGGGGTTCTGATTTTTTAAATTCTGGCCAGCATTTTCATGCGGGAGAATTTGATTAGTTCTTAGAGCACTTAATGGCTCTACCAGCAGTAGTACAACCTGTCCCAGATAATGTCCAGTCAAGTGCGGCGCCACCAGCTGCAACTAACGGAGTCATCGTAATTCCCATTTTTGCACCAGCTGTAGTTGTACCTGTAGTAGTCAAAGTGATAATACCGTTAGCTACAGTCAAGCCATCTACATATGAAATTGTCGCACCGTTGTTACCAACTGCAATTGTAGGACTAATGCTATTGGTTGCATGGTTACAACCAATTAATGTACCTAAGTCTTGATAGCACATTGCAACTTGTTGTTTATATGCAGCAATACCAGCTACAGCACCAGCAACTTTTGAACGTTGTGTATAATCAGCGTATTGTGGAATTGCAATTGCAGCCAAAATACCAATAATTGCCACAACAATCATCAACTCGATTAAGGTAAAACCTTTTTGAATTTGTTTCATTTTAAAATCCTTTATATAAAATTTAGTAAAAGTACACTGATAAATAAAACTACGCTATAAAACAATTTTTGTTACTTTAAGCGACGTTACCAGCGCTTGTGTAAGTATTAGCAATGGTTGTGCCAACTTTTTATACTTACTATAAAGGCATGTAAAATATTTGTTATCTATATGATTTAATTGAATAATAAAGTTTTATAGGATGTGCGCTTGGCGGTGTAAATATCAATATTTGTTTTTTTACTCGCGTGTTCACTGGTCATTTTGGGCAGTCGTGTGATTTATTTTAAGTTGGGCTGACAAAAATTGTCACACCTAACCGATTTTTGTATCATGGTCACTCCGACTTTCTAAGAGATAAATCTCTTGTAAGGTCTTATGTAGGCGCGGTCATTGACCGCGAATTTCATCAATTTTCACCATCGCGTTCGCGGTCAATGACCGCTCCTACAAGAAGTGATGTAACTTTGATTGTTGTAGTGGCCTTGGTGGTAATCGAGGGGTATTGGGTAACATTGCCCCTCGATTCGCCGCTTGATTCCAGTGCGTTACATCGAGGCTAGTTGCTAATTGCTACCAAGTGTACAGCCAAAAAAAAGGGATTGCTGATTCGCAATCCCTTTTTTATTTAAATGACTTACTTGTTACTGTCTTACCAAAATTTCCACCATGGTTTGGTTTTGGCGGTGCTACTTGTGTTGCTAGGGGTCGAGTTTGTGCCAGTTGCCTGGCTCATTACTTTGACCCTTCGGCCACTTTCTGCAAGTTTGCTAAGCCTGAATCAAAAATGCCTTCGATGGCTTTAACAGCAGTTGCATCATCTTGGCCTTCAGGAATGGGTGGGTTGAGTTTGTATAAGCGGTAAAAGCGGCCCATCCATGTGACTTTTGTTTCACCTGCTTTTTCGCCTTTTTCAACGGTCATTGTGGCGTTGTAGTCAGTCAGCGGTAATGTGCCTTCGATGATTTCATATTTAATTTTCATGCTTGCATCATCAATGCCGCGCAGTTTTTCATACACGTGGCCGCCGTCTTTAAAGGTGAGCGTTCTGAATGTATCTTCACCTTTTTTCTCAACTTTAGTGCTGGCAACGCCTGGGTGCCAGCCGTGGATATTGCCAAAGTCTTTTACAATCGCCCAAACTTTTGCAGGGTCAGCTTTGATGGTGACGGTTTTTTCAACTTTTTGTGGGGATGGGCCGTGCGCAGATGCGGTAAACGGAACTAGAGTGATGCTTAAACTAAGTGCGGCTAGCGCTAAAATCTTTTTCATCTAACTTTCTCCATAACTCTCGGTACGAGAGGAATTATTAAAAACAACAATGCATTATAAATGAGAACGCAGTTTTATAAAATGACTTGTTGCTTGCGCTTGGCTTAACGGTTTTTGTTGCGGCTTGGTTGACATTAAAACGCGTGTTTTTAGAGGATAGAATTTACCGAGAAAAAATTTATGCTCTGGAAGCCTTTATTTATAAGGCTCTCAGAGCATCAAAAAAGGTTGGTATTGATTTGGGGTGTAAAGTTTCGTTTTTTTGCTTTATTGAGTGCGTGTTTTTTATTCTATCGTTTGGGCAATATAAATTGCACCCGTTTATTGTTTGGGCAATATAAATTGCACCTGTTTATTGTTTGGGCAATAAAAATTGCACCCGTTTATTGTTTGGGCAATAAAAATTGCCCAAATGCCCGACTTTTTTCGCCGGTTTTGATGGTGCTGATGACGGTGTTGGTGTTGGTGTCAATTACGCTGACATTATTGCTACCCCAGTTGGCAACGTAGGCGCGCTGGTTGCTGGAGTTCAGGCTAATGCCTTCAGGTGTGCTGCCCACATCAATTTTGGCAATGCTTTTGAGTGTGCGCATGTCAATGACGCTCACGCTGTCGTCTTGCGTGTTGGTCACATAGAGCGTGTTTTCATCTACCGTCAGTGCCGCGCAGTAAGGGTGGTAACTCACTTTGATGGTCTGTTGTGTATTGTTGTTTAGGTTGATTACGCTCACGCTGTCGTCCATCACGTTCACACTGATGAGGGTTTTTCCACTTTGGCTGAGCGCAATGCCAAACGGGTGCTTACCAACGGCAATGCGTTTTTGAATAGTGAGCGTATTGGTGTCAATGACCGCAATATCATTGCTGTCGCGATTGCTGATGTAGAGCGTTTTGCTGTCGGGGCTTACAACAAGGCCGGCTGGCGCGTCACCCACTTTGATCTCCCGCACTTTCTGAGGGTCACGCGTGTTGATTGCCAGCACGCGATTTTCAAACCAATCGGCCACATACAGCGTGCTGTTATCAGGCGAAAGTGCAAGGCCCACCGGTGAGCCTTTGATTTTGATGGTGTCAACCACGGTATTGGTTTGTGTATCAATCACCGAAATATCCTGGCTTTCAACATTTGAAATATAAGCCCGTTGCAACTGAGATGAAACTGCCACACCCACGGGCGCTTTGCCAACTGCAATCGTATGGATGACTTGATTGTTTTCGGTGTTAATGACCGAGACCGTATGCGCACCTTGGTTAGTAATATAGGCATAACTGCTGCGCTGTGTTGAATGGTTGGCTACGTTGCAGGCGCCAAGCATGAAGCTTGCAAACAAAATCAAAAAATTGCTAAAATTTTTTCTGTATTGATTCATGCGCTTACGATTTATATGTAAATGGTCACTTTCAATAATGGCCGAAATGTGAAAAAATTGCACTAAATATTTTAGGTAGCATAACGCAATGTTAGATCGAGACGGGTTTCGCCCGAATGTTGGCATTATTATTTGTAATGCCAACAATCAGGTGTTTTGGGGTAAACGTATTCGTGAGCATGCTTGGCAGTTTCCACAAGGTGGCATCAACCATGGAGAAAGCCCAGAGCAGGCCATGTATCGTGAACTCATGGAAGAGGTTGGCTTAAAGCCTGAGCATGTGCAAATTTTAGGACGCACCAAAGATTGGCTGCGCTATGAAGTGCCGACCACATGGGTAAAACGCGAATATCGCGGCAGTTACAAAGGCCAAAAACAAATTTGGTATTTGTTACGCCTGATTGGGCGTGATTCGGACGTTTCGCTCAGAGCAACTGACCAACCGGAATTTGACGCATGGCGCTGGAATGATTATTGGGTGCCGCTAGAAGACGTGATTGAGTTCAAGCGTAAGGTTTACGAAATGGCTCTCAATGAATTGGCGCAGCATTTACATCACAATGTTCGTCAACTGAAAACTAAAAATTATTCCACCTGATTTCTAGGTTTTGTAGCCATTGATTCGCCTAAGCGAATGGATTTGCCAGGTTGCCAGTCCGCGTTAAATTGCAATGCATCTTGTTGAAACAGCATCACAACGGTCGAACCCAGCAAGAATCTACCCATTTCATCGTTTTGTTTTAATTGGATATTTTCATCATTATAGTGCCAGGTGTGAATGTCTGGCATGCGCGGCGGATTGATGATGCGGTCTTTGGCCGTGTGCCATACCGTAGCCATGCTGCCCACAATGGTGGCACCTACTAATACCATCACAAATCGGCCATGCTGTGCTGAATTGAATTCGCAAACCACACGTTCATTTCTTGCAAATAGCCCTGGCACGCCTTCTGCGGTGGTCGGGTTGACTGAAAATAAGTCGCCTGGCACGTAGGTCATGCTTTCTAATTTGCCATCGCAAGGCATGTGGATGCGATGGTAATCTTTAGGGCTTAAATACAGGCAGGCAAAATGACCGTTTTCAAATTTGTTAGCCAGCGATTGATTGCCGCCAAGTAGCGCGGTGGTTGTGTAGGCGTGGCCTTTGGCTTGAAAAATCTGGTCTTGTTCAATTTGCCCAAACTGGCTAATCGCTCCATCCACAGGGCAAATAAACTCAGCTTTTGCAACTGGTCTGGCGCCTACTTTTAAGGGCCGTGTGAAGAACTCATTAAATGTTCGGTAACTCTTAATGTCAGGGTTGGCAGCCTCAGCCATATTCACCTGATAGCGCTTTACAAACCAGCGAATCACGGCAGTGGTTGCATTGCCGCCTTCTACATGTGCAAACTTGCCAGCCAGCGCCGTGATGGCTTGCTTGGGCATTAAATACTGTAATAAAACGGCTAATTTCATGGTACTTTCCTTCAGGTTCAGCATTCTGGCGCTGAAATAAAAAGCGGGATGCTACACTAGCATCCCGCTTTAACGCAGGTCTAACGACTACAAACCAACGACTAGTTCTTAGATTTTGACATTAAATCTAGATCAATTTTTTGATTGATCTACTAATTTATTTTTTGCAATCCAAGGCATCATGGCGCGTAATTGACCGCCCACTTGCTCAATTGGGTGTACTGCATTTAAACGACGGCGCGCTGTCATTTCTGGGTAGTTGGTACGACCTTCTAAAATGAACTGTTTTGCATAGCTACCGTTTTGAATGTTAGCCAAGCACTCTTGCATGGCGTAACGTGATTCATCGTTAATCACTTTAGGGCCAGTGACGTATTCGCCGTATTCCGCATTGTTAGAAATGGAGTAGTTCATGTTGGCAATGCCGCCTTCGTACATCAAATCTACAATCAATTTGAGTTCGTGTAAGCATTCAAAGTAAGCCATTTCTGGCGCGTAGCCAGCTTCCACCAAAGTTTCAAAACCGGCTTTTACCAACTCAACAGCACCACCACAGAGCACGGCTTGCTCGCCGAACAAGTCTGTTTCTGTTTCTTCACGGAAATCTGTTTCAATCACGCCGCCTTTTGTGCCGCCATTTGCAGCTGCATATGACAATGCGATGTCTTTGGCTTTACCAGATTTGTCTTGATATACGGCGATTAAAGAAGGTACGCCGCCGCCTTTTAAGTATTCAGAACGCACTGTGTGGCCTGGGCCTTTAGGGGCAATCATAATCACGTCTAAATCTGCGCGTGGCACGATTTGGTTATAATGAATGTTAAAGCCGTGCGCAAATGCCAAAGCCGCGCCTTTTTGTAAGTTTGGTGCGATTTCTGCATCAAAAATCGCTGCCATTGTTTCATCAGGCAACAGCACCATCACAACATCGGCTTGTTTCACTGCATCCGCAATTTCTAGTGTGTTGTGGCCAGCCGCCACGGCTTTCGCCCAAGAACTGCCGCCTTTGCGCAGGCCGATGGTCACGTTTGCGCCGCTATCTTTTAAGTTGGCTGCATGTGCATGACCTTGTGAACCGTAACCGACTATTGTTACTTTTTTACCTTTGATTAAACTCAGGTCAGCGTCTTTGTCGTAATAAACTTTCATTATTTGCCTTTCGATACAAATACTTAATCAATAAAAATAAACCTAAATGAATCCGTAAAAATCTTAAACTTTTAAAATTCGGTCGCCGCGCCCGATGCCTGATGCGCCTGTACGCACGGTTTCGAGAATTGCAGCTTTATCTAAACTTTCGATAAAAGCGTCTAACTTGTTTCCAGAGCCGGTAAGCTCAATTGTAAAACTGCCATCAGCCACATCGATAATGCGGCCGCGGAATATATCGCACATGCGTTTCATTTCTTCACGAAATGCGCCTGTGGCTTTTACTTTGACCAACATCAATTCACGCTCAATGAATTTTCCGTCGTTCAAATCAAGTACTTTCACAACATCAATCAGCTTATTCAGTTGTTTGATAATTTGTTCAATTACCTCATCGGAACCTGCTGTGACAATAGTCATGCGTGACAAAGTAGGATCTTCAGTTGCGGCAACGGTGAGGGACTCGATGTTGTAGCCGCGTGCAGAAAATAAGCCTGAAACGCGTGAAAGTGCGCCTGATTCGTTTTCCATTAACAATGAAATAATATGACGCATTATAAATCCTCCGCACCAATGTCATTCGCCAGAATCATCTCGGATAAGCCTTTGCCTGCCTCAATCATCGGGAATACGTTTTCTTTTTGGTCGGTAATAAAATCCATAAACACAAAACGCGATTTTAAGTCAAATGCTTCTTTCAGTGCGCCTTCTACATCTTCAGGCTTTGTGATTTGCATACCGACATGGCCGTAAGATTCTGCTAATTTTACAAAGTCGGGCAAGCTGTCCATGTACGATTCTGAATAGCGATTCTCATAAAAGAACTCTTGCCATTGGCGCACCATGCCTAAGTAGCGGTTATTGAGCAAAATCACTTTAATCGGCAAGTGGTATTGTTTACAGGTTGAAAGCTCTTGAATATTCATTTGAATACTGCCTTCACCCGTAACACAGGCGACTTGCGCGGTCGGGTCGGCAAATTGGCAGCCCATTGCGTAGGGCAAACCAACCCCCATCGTGCCGAGGCCGCCCGAGTTAATCCAGCGGCGCGGTTTGTCAAACTTGTAGTATTGCGCAGCCCACATTTGGTGTTGGCCAACGTCCGACGTGACATAGGCTTCGCCTTTGGTGACTTCCCACAATTTTTGAATCACATACTGCGGTTTGATGAGGCCGTTGCTATTGTCGTAATCAAGACATAATTTACTGCGCCATGATTCAATTTGTTCCCACCATGCTTTTAGTGCAGGGGATTGCTTAGTGTTTTCAGCAGCAACGAGCTCGTTCATTTCAGCCAGCACAGACTTCACATCGCCCACAATCGGCACGTCAACTTTCACGCGTTTTGAGATAGATGATGGGTCAATATCGACATGAATAATCGTGCGTGATTTGTTAAAAAAGTGTTTGGGGTTGCCGATGACGCGGTCGTCAAAGCGCGCGCCCACCGCGAGCAACACATCACAGTCTTGCATGGCCATATTGGCTTCATACGTGCCGTGCATGCCGAGCATGCCGACAAACTGAGGGTCGGTAGAAGGGTAGCCACCTAAGCCCATCAAGGTGTTGGTCACGGGTACGCCTAATGCGCGCACAAGTTTGACCAGCGCTTCAGACGCATCACCCAACACCACGCCGCCGCCGGTATAGACCATCGGGCGTTTTGCTTCAAGCAGTAATTTAACCGCTTTTTTAATTTGTCCGCTATGGCCTTTAGTCACAGGGTTGTATGAGCGCATCTCAACCGTGTCTGGGTATGTAAATTCGCTCAAATGTGCCGTAATGTCTTTAGGGATATCCACCACAACCGGACCAGGGCGACCAGTTCTTGCAATATGGAAAGCCTTTTTCATGGTGATGGCGATGTCTTTCACATCTTTCACCAAAAAGTTGTGTTTCACGCATGGGCGCGTTACGCCCACCATGTCTACCTCTTGGAAGGCATCTAGGCCAATGGCTGGTACGGGTACTTGGCCGCTAATCACCACGAGTGGAATGGAATCCATATAAGCGGTGGCGATACCGGTGATGGCATTGGTTGCCCCCGGCCCTGAAGTCACCAGTGCGACACCCACTTCACCTGTGGCACGCGAAAAAGCATCAGCCGCGTGCACGGCAGCTTGCTCGTGACGCACTAAAATATGCTTAAAGTAATCCTGTTTGTAAATTGCATCGTAGATGTGCAAGACTGCGCCACCTGGATAGCCAAACACGAATTTGACTTTTTCCTGCTCCAAACATCGAATTACAATATCTGCGCCAGTGATTTTTTGAGTGTTTGCCATAAAACTTATATGCTTAATTTTATTGATTATTCGGTAACCCTGTAGATTAACGGTTTGAGGCTATTTGGTCAAGAAAGATAGCCTGATTGTTCGAATACGAACGCTACTCACATTTGCGCCAAAAATAAACGATAGTGTACTTTTTTGGCGTGAAAAAAAGTAATCATCGCGGCCTGGTTTTTGCTCAACCTTTTTCGATGCCCTGAAAGCCTTGTAAATAAAGGCTCACAGAGACGATATTTTTTCTCGAGTGATTTAAAGGCAGTTTTTAGATGAATTGCACGATTAAAACATTCCCGATTTTTTGGTGATGCATGGTGTTGTTGCGTTAATTGAGTTTAATTGACAGGCGCGCTAATCATGCTCAAGCGGCGGCGCCACTTTTAATAATTCTTCTATGGTGGTGATGCCTGCGGCAATTTTTTCTGCCCCGTTGATGATGAGCGGTTGCATACCTTCTCGTTGGGCCAGTTTGGTGAGGTCAGCTAAATTGGTGTCTGGCGTGATGAGTTTGCGTAATGTGGGCGTGATGGTGAGCATTTCATAAATGCCGCTACGACCTCTAAAGCCTGTATTGCGGCACTCTAAGCAGCCCACGGGTTTGTAAATATGCGCGGGTTTAGCGAGTTTAAAATCGCCTACTAGATTATCCCATTCGGTTTGCTCAATGGGCGCGGGTTCTTTGCAGCTTGAGCACAGCGTGCGTACCAAACGTTGCGCCATAATGCCGAGTACGGTGGAGTGTATGAGGTAGGAAGGTACGCCCAAATCAAGCAAACGCGTTACTGCTGAGGGTGAGTCGTTGGTGTGCAAGGTGGATAGCACCAAGTGGCCGGTAAGTGCGGCTTGTATCGCCATGTCGGCGGTTTCTAAATCACGGATTTCGCCCACCATAATAATGTCAGGGTCTTGCCGCATCAGAGTGCGGATACAGTCGGCAAAGTTAAGGCCGATATTGGCTTGCACTTGCATTTGGTTGAAGGCGGGCTCAACCATTTCAATCGGCTCTTCAACTGTACATACGTTCACTTCTGGCGTGGCAAGCTGGCGCAGTGTGGCGTAGAGCGTGGTGGTTTTGCCTGAGCCAGTTGGACCGGTGACTAAAATAATGCCATTGGGCGACTTAGTCCAAGTGTTCCATGTGGTTGCTTGCGCTTTTGAAAATCCCAGTGTTAAGAAGTCGCTGGCTGAGACTTCGGGCGTGAAAATACGCATGACTAATTTTTCACCAAACGCAGTCGGCATGGTAGATAAGCGCAGTTCAATCTCTTGCCCATTGGCGGCTAAGGTTTTAATGCGGCCATCTTGCGGGCGGCGTTTTTCCACCATGTCCATGCGGCCCAGCAGCTTAATGCGGCTGGTGATGGCGTTCATGATGTTGGGCGGCAACTGATACACCTGATGCAGCACGCCATCGATTCTAAAGCGCATAAAACCCATACCACGGCGCGGCTCTAGATGGATGTCACTTGCGCGCTGCTCAAAGGCATATTTGAATAGCCAGTCGACAATATTCACCACATGCTGCTCGTTGGCATCCAGATTTTTGTCTTTACCTAGCTCGACCAATTGCTCAAAATTTTGCACACCTACAATTTGCCCAGCTTTAGAGGCATCGGCCGCGCTCATGGAGTGCGCTAAATTATAGATTTCGGGTAAATAGCGGCTGACTTCAAGCGGGTTTGCCACCACCAGTTTGACTTTCATTTTGAGCAGGCGCTCAAGATCGGGTATCCATTCCGTGCTAAAAGGTTCGGTGGTGGCAATAATCGCTTCACCGTTTTTTGCGCCAATCGGCATGATTTTTAAACGCTCGGCATAGCCTTGCGCAAACAGCTTTGCGGCAGCGCCAAAGTCAAGCTTGAGCGGGTCTATATGATAAAAATCTAAGCCAGCACGCGCGGCCAGCCAGTGAGATAACGCCTCTACCGTAAAGGCTTTGTGCGGCGGCAGTAGATTTTTCCATTTTTGCTCGCCAATGACCACCAGCGGGTGCAGTTTTGAGCTGTCGAGTTTACGGTCTTTATAGAGTTTCTCAGCCTGAACTTTGTCAACCATGCCGTCATTGACCAACATACGTAGCACATCGCCTAGCGTGAGGCGGCCGGTAGGGTTACTGAGTACGACAGGTTTATTCATGGATGCTACCTTTGTCATGTGATTCACAAACTATTTACAATACTGTAGGTAAAACCTTATGCAAAAAATATGCCGTATTTTGCAAGTAGCGCATCTGTTTTGCATGAAAATGCCTTATTTGCAGGCTTAATGCTGAATCCGCATGGATAAATCGATGGCCAGCACATTTTTGGTAATGGCACCGATGGAAATGCGGTCAACGCCGGTGAGCGCGATTTCGCGCACATTGTCTAGTGTAATGCCGCCAGACGCTTCTAGTAACGCTTTTTTGCCTAATTGTGCATTCAGCGCAACGGCTTCTTTGAGGAGTGCTAGACTAAAATTATCAAGCAAAACCGAAGTGGCATTTGCAACCAGCGCTTCTTCAAGCTGTTTGAGGTTTTCTACCTCAATTTGCACGCTTTTACCGGAACTCGCAGCCTGCGCCGCAGACATCACCTCTGCAATGCCACCCGCTGCGGCGATGTGGTTTTCTTTAATTAAAATGCCGTCGTATAAAGCTAGGCGTTGATTTTGCCCGCCGCCCACCGTGACGGCATATTTTTGTGCCAGGCGTAAATGCGGCAATGTTTTGCGGGTGTCAAAGATATGTGCTTGCGTGCCTGCAATGGCATCCACATACTGGCGCGTTTGCGTTGCCGTGGCAGAAAGTGTTTGCAGAAAATTCAAGGCGCAACGTTCCGCGGTTAACAGTGCGCGGGCTGGGCCTGCAATTTTGCATAACACTTGCTTAGGTTGAACGCGCTCACCTTCGGCCATCAGCCATTGTATGTGGATATTGGCATCTGTTTGCAAAAAGCAGGCATTCACCCAGTCTTGCCCGCAGATAATGGCTGACTCACGCGCAATAATGCTGGCGGTAACATGCTGTTCGGCCGGCACGAGCGCCGCGGTGAGGTCGCCTGTGCCAATGTCTTCGGCAAGCGCAGCTTGTACTTGGCTGTCAACCAGTGCATAAAATGCACTTGAAAAAGGGGGGTAATGCTGGCTAAAAAGCGTCATTATTTTCTTGTTTGGTTTAAGTATGCAAAAGTGTTGATTGAATTATAATGCTATCAACACGCAATGTTCAGTAATTTAGCGAATATTCCATCTTTTAAAATGTCTGGTGTCGCAATTTCGCTCACATCGTTAATTGAAAGCCGAAATCATGAAACTGTTATACACCATGAATAGCCCATACGCGCGTAAAGTGCGCATCGTGGCGCTTGAAAAACGCATTCAAGTGGACATGATTGAAGTGGTGCTGACTGACCCAGATTGCCCTGTCAAGCAATACAATCCGCTCGGCAAAGTACCTGTACTGCTACTGCCAGACGGCGACAGTTTGTACGATTCCCGCGTGATTGTGGAATACTTGGATAACCGCACACCGCTCGCGCATTTGATACCGCAAGACCCTACTGCCAAAATTAAAGTACGCCGATGGGAGGCGCTAGCTGATGGCGTTTGCGATGCCGCCGTTTCTGTCATGCTCGAACAGCGTAAGCCTGAAGCCCAGCAATCCGGCACGCATATTGAAAAACAGCTTGATAAAGTCACGCGCGGGTTGAGTGTAATGAACCTTGATTTAGCCAAGAAAAAATGGTGCGTGAATGAAAAGTTTAGTCTGGCGGATATTGCCTTGGGTTGCACCTTGGGTTATTTGGATTTACGTTTTGCTAATTTGAATTGGCAAGAAAATCACCCGAATTTAGCCAAGCATTACCATGTATTATTGAAGCGCGCCAGCTTTAAGCAGACGATGCCAGTCGCCTAAATGCACCATTGATGAAAGGATAGTCATGTCAGCGAGCCAGTTGTTTTTTGAAATGGCCTTGAGTGCGTTGAAAATGCTGGCCTCATATGGCCAAAATTTTCTCAGTTTGATATTTTTGTTCTCAGCTGGGTTGCTGTTTTTTCGTACCAAATCTGCACCTGCAGGTGTGTTTTTCCGTGGTCTACTCATCACAACACTTATTTCACTTACCATTCGCATCATGATTGAGTTTCAGCGGTATGAATCAGCCATTGCCTTGCAAGAAAAAATTCAACTGCTCTCAATGGTAGGTTTTGTGGCGATGGCAATTCAAGTAGTTGGATTTTTAGGTTATGTACTCAGTTTGCCAAATGTGCCTAATAAAAATGCAGAAAACAGTTAGGTAAAAAGTAGGCCAAAACAGCCTTTTTTAACACCAACCTTTTTCGATGCCCTGCAAGCCTTATAAATAAAGGCTTGCAGGGCATAAATTTTTTCTCGGCGCAAAAAGCCGCTTTTAAAAAGTGTTTTTAAGGCACTTTTATTTTGCTGATAATGCCGCATCGAGCTGGTTGAATAATGCTTTGTACAAACCCCGTGTATGCTTGTTCCAGTGTTGCCAGTCTTTTTCTAGGGTGGCGCGTAGGGTTTTGGCTTTTTCAATGTCATTTGCGCCCACCGCCCAAAGCGCAAATTGCAGCCTTGTTTCAGCCGAGCCAAACGTATCGGCTGCGTAGTTAAATTCTTTTAGCGCATTGCTGTTGTCGCCACTGGCAGCGTAGCTTTGCGCCAACAGTACGCTGAGTTCTTCCGTTCTAAAGCCGGCTTGTTTAGCGCGAATGTCCAGCAATAATGGAATGGCCAACTGTGGCTGCTGGTTGTGAAATTTGGCTTTTGCCGCGCCAAAAACAACTTCAGGGTCATCTGCAAACGGGCCATTCAAGCAAGCGTCAAATTGTTTTACGGCTTCTGCAAATTCGCCCGCGCCATCGAGTGCCGCCGCTAGGCGCATTCTGTTTTGCACCGTGGGTGTGAGTTCAAAGGCCTGTTTTGCCTCACGCAATTCGCGCGTTGGGTCGAGCAGTTGCAAGGCAATATTTGATACCTGCTTCACGCCCCGATCCACCTTTGCGCTGGATAAATATTCGGCAAAAAAATACACCGCGCTGCCCAAAAAGGGAAACGAAATCAAAATAAGTAGCCAGTACATTTGACGGCCTGTGCGTATGGCATGCACGGCAAAAAACAACGCGATTAAAATATGAATGCTTCCTAAGAAATATGGCATGTGGGTGCTCTCTCTTCTCGTTAAACGGCGGATGTCATGATGTCACAGAACTATCATTAGATTGCGGCAGTAATGATGCCGCCACCTAGGCAAACATTGCTTTCATACACCACGGCCGATTGTCCAGGTGTGATGGCCCATTGTTTTTGGCCGAATTTAATCTCGACTTCATCGGCTGAAATTTTATCAATCTCGCACGGCGCATCGGGCTGGCGATAGCGCGTTTTGGCGGCGTATACCCAATTGGTGATGGGCTGTTCTTCGCTAATCCAGTGCAGTTGACCAGCTTTTAGGCCATCATTTAATAAAAGTGGATGTTCATGACCTTGTACAACAATCAGCTCGTTTTTGTCCATATCTTTTGCGGCTACAAACCACGGTTCGCCGTTGCTTTCACGGCTGCCGCCAATTTTTAAGCCTTGGCGCTGGCCAAGTGTGTAGTACATCAGGCCTTCGTGCTTGCCGACTGTTTTGCCTTCCGGTGTTTTAATGTCACCGGGTTCGCGCGGTAAATATTTGCTTAAAAACTCCTGAAACGGTCGCTCGCCAATAAAACAAATGCCCGTGGAATCCTTTTTTTCCGCATTGATGAGGCCAGCCTGGCGCGCGATTTCACGCACTTCACGTTTAAGATAAGTGCCGAGAGGAAATAACGTTTTGCTCAATTGCGCCTGGTTCAAACGATAGAGGAAATAACTTTGGTCTTTGCTACCGTCGTCGGCTTTAAGCAACTGATATTGCCCAGCCTGCAACGGGTTTTCACGTACCTGCGCATAATGGCCGGTAGCGATTAAATCGGCGCCCAACCCCATGGCATGGTCTAAAAACGCCTTAAATTTAATTTCCGCGTTGCATAAAATGTCTGGGTTAGGCGTACGGCCTGCCTTATATTCGCTTAGAAAATTAGCAAACACGCGGTCTTTGTATTCTGCGCTAAAATTTACCGCCTCAATATCAATGCCGATTTTGTCGGCTACAGAGACTGCATCAATTAAATCCTGTTTGCTGGAACAGTATTCATCGGTATCGTCATCCTCCCAGTTTTTCATGAAAAGACCGGTAACTTCATAACCTTGCTGTTTCAGCAATAAAGCTGTCACGCTAGAATCCACGCCACCTGAGAGGCCGACGACAACTCTTTTTTTCTGTACTTGGTTTAAATTCATAATCAAATTTTTTCTATAAATGTGTAAGCACCGATAGCGGAAATTGCTTGCCAGCCAGGTAATCCTCAATGCAGGTCAGCACTTGCGGGCTACGCATTAAATGTGCCTGATTGCGAATTTCATCTACAGTCATCCACACGGCACGAATGATGCCGTCGTCTAATGCTTGTGCATGATAGTGCGCGCCGACCTTGCCGATAAAGGCAAAGCGCAAATAGGTGGTGTCGTTGTGTTCATGTTTCCAGTGATAAATGCCGAGCAGGGCCTGTGGCGTGAAGTCGTAAGCAGTTTCCTCCAGCGTTTCACGTATCACGGCTTCTAACAAGGTTTCATTGTCCTCTAAATGTCCTGCAGGCTGGTTAAAGCGATTGCCGCGATCGGTGGTTTCTTCTACCAAAAGAAATTTTCCGTTGTCCTCAATCATTGCCGCGACGGTGGCATGTGGCATCCATTGCATGGTGTTGGTCTTGAATGTTGATGTAAATGATATTTTAACTCGAAGCGCAATCTTCTGCTCAGGTTGAATCTTTTTGTTTTTTTACGGGCCTGCGACTGCAAGTGATGGAAATAAACCATGCAGGCCGTGCGCAATGAACTCTACCGCCATGGCCGCCAAAATTAAGCCCATCAGGCGGGTGACAATGTTTATGCCTATTGGCCCCAATTTTTTTGAAATCACCACAGCGAGTTTTAATACCAGCCAAATAATCAGGCTAATGCAAAAAATCGGGGCAATTAAAGATAGATGTCCGGCAAAACTGCTATTTTGCTGTGCGGCAATAATCATGTTACTGATTGCGCCTGGCCCTGCCAGTAGCGGAATGCTTAAAGGCACGATGGCAATGACTTCACGCTCAGCCAGCGTTTGCGCCTCTTCTGGCGTTTGCCGCGCACCGCTTTGCTTGCCGTGCATCATTGAAATGGCAATCAACATCAGCAAAATGCCGCCGCCAACTTGAAAAGAAGGAATGGTGACACCAAAAAAATCGAGAATCAAGTCGCCAAAAAACGCAGAAATTGTCAGCACGATAAACACGGTGAGTGCCACCGTTTTGGCTGTTTTGGCGCGGTCAGCCTCGCTCCAGCCGTGTGTGGCGCTAATGAAAATAGGCACGCTGCCAATTGGGTTTACAATGGCAAACAATGCAATTGCGATTTTTAAAAGTGCAGGCCAGTCAGTCATCGTAATCCTTTTGAATAGTGAAACTTAAATCACGAAATCTTTGTCATTTGACGCATAGTAAATTAAAGTGCTCACTTAATAAAACAAATATGTGAAATATAACCGTGACACCAGCAACGCTCTATCTTGCATCGCGCAGCCCACGTCGTGTGGAATTATTAAAGCAATTAGGGCTTGTCTGTGAGATTGTGCCGGCAGATATTGATGAGTCGCAGCTATTGGGTGAGTTGCCCGAGCGCTATGTAGTACGTTTGGCGCAGGAAAAAGCCGCAGCATGTTTAAACAAACTTGGAACTAGAGCGCGTGAGCATCCAATTTTAGCGGCTGATACCACCGTCGCCATCCATGGCAAAGTGCTGGGCAAGCCTGAAGATGATGAAGATGCGCGTGATATGCTACAGGCGTTATCAGGCAGGGTGCATCAAGTGCATACTGCGGTAGCGTTGGCCTATGCGGGTGCAATTGAAGTTGTGCTTTCGACCACAATTGTTGAAATGATGCCGCTTTCCTCTGCACAAATTGCACATTACCTGGCCTCAAACGAACATCGTGATAAAGCCGGCAGTTATGGTATTCAGGGGTTGGCCGGCGCATGGATTACCCGCATTGAAGGCAGTTATACCGGCGTGATGGGCTTGCCTGTTTATGAAACGGCTAGCCTTCTTAGAAAACATGGGCTGATTGCGCTATAGTCATGCCATTCGATTTAAAAAAATGAAGTAAGCGAGTACAAATTGAGCGAAGAAATTTTAATTAACGTCACCCCGCAAGAAACCCGCATCGCCATGATAGAAAATGGCGTGGTGCAAGAACTGCAAATTGAACGCAGTTCATCTTTGGGCTTAGTGGGCAACGTTTATCGCGGTGTCGTTTGCCGCGTGTTGCCCGGCATGCAGTCCGCCTTTGTTGAAATTGGCTTACAGCGCGCGGCTTTTTTACATGCGGGCGATATTTTTGAGTGCAGTCGTTCCGAACCGCCCCTGCCGATTCAACATGTGCTGCACGAAGGCCAGTCACTCATGGTGCAAGTCATTAAAGAGCCCATTGGCACCAAAGGCGCACGGCTTACCACGCAAATCAGCATTGCAGGGCGGTTTTTAGTGTTTTTACCGCAGCAAGAGCATATTGGCGTGTCGCAACGTATTGAAGATGAAATCGAGCGCGAGCAGTTAAGAGTGCGCCTCATTGGCCTGCTACCAGAAAATTATGTGGGTGGTTATATTATTCGCACCATGTCTGAAACCGCAACCGATGTTGAATTGCTGGCTGATATTGATTATTTGACCAAAACCTGGGCGCATATTCAATCTAAAAGTACGCAAGTGCCAGAGCGCTCGCTGATTTTTCAAGACCTGAATTTGCCGATGCGCGCATTGCGTGACGTGCTGTGCGAAACCACAGAAGCGGTGCGGGTAGATTCGAGCGAAACTTATCAAAAATTGGTGGATTTCGCTAACGTCTATGCGGTTACCGCTGTGAATAAACTGGTGCATTACCAGGGCGAACGGCCGCTGTTTGATTTGTATAACATCGAGCAGGAAATTGAAAACGCCATGTCACGCAAAGTGGCGCTGAAATCTGGCGGCTATTTGATTTTTGACCAAACCGAGGCGCTCACCACGGTGGATGTGAATACCGGCAGCTTTGTCAGCGGTAAGAATTTGTCCGACACCATCTTTAAAACCAATCTTGAGGCGGCGCAAACGATTGCACGTCAGTTACGATTGCGCAATTTGGGCGGCATCATCATTATCGATTTTATTGATATGGATGAAGATAGCCAGCGCGAAGTTGTACTGGAAGAGCTGCAAAAAGAAGTCGCACGCGACCGTGCACGCACTGGTGTGAATGGCTTTACACCACTTGGTCTGGTGGAAATGACGCGCAAGCGTACGCGTGAAAGTTTAGCGCACATCCTCTGTGAGCCATGTGCAACCTGCCAGGGGCGCGGTGAGCTTAAAACCGCGCAAACCGTGTGTTATGAAGTGATGCGTGAATTACTTAAAGAAGCGCGACAGTTTAATGCGCGTGAATTGCGGGTATTAGCCGCGCCTAAAGTCATTGAAATGCTTTTGGAAGAAGAGTCGCAAAATCTGGCCAATTTATCCGATTTCATCGGTAAACCGATTTCCTTGCAAGCGGAAGCGAATTACAGCCAGGAAACGTTTGATATTATTTTGATGTAAAC
>ENA-UPXM01002097-UPXM01002097.1-activated-sludge-metagenome-genome-assembly--contig:-NODE-2097-length-24051-cov-5.460660_pt1 | contig 24051 bp, 15 predicted proteins | sample MGYA00238178_ERZ772708 | MGnify/ENA primary metagenome ERZ772708 (study PRJEB29002, sample SAMN05720212) | activated sludge metagenome | isolation source: anaerobic digester from wastewater... | reverse complement strand
GCGTCCCCCGCGCCAGCCGCCACGCTCACGCTCGCGCCGGCCGCCGACGAGTCTGCCGAGTATGCCGGCGCGTTCACCGGCAACGGCACCGTCACGGTGAACGGCCCCGGCACCCAGATCTTCTCCGGTCCGAACGTCGCTCCCGGCGGGCTCTCGGTCATCGGCGGTGCCGCCGCGCTGCATGCCGGCGCCGTCCTCGACGGACCGGCCGCCGTCCAGGCCCCGGGCGCACTGCACACCGCAGGAGCGGTCGCGATCGGCGGGCTCGGCGGCGACGGTGCGCTCGCCCTCGGCCTGCCGGCTCCTGGCGATGCCTCGCCCTCGGCCCCGCACATCGCCTTCCTCTCGACGGACGCCTCCACCGGCCTCTCGCCGGACAAGACCTACACCCACCTGTACGATCTGGGCAACGTGGGCCCCGCCGTCGTCAACGGTATCACCTTCAGCAAGGTGACCGGTAACACGGCCACCTTCACCGCATCGCCAGTCCTCTCTTCACACGCCGGCAACGTCCTCACCGGCACAGCGCTCGGCCCGGTGCCGACCGATTCCGGCCTCTTCGCACTGCTCACGGACATGTGTTACGTGGCCGGGGCCACGCCCGCGCCCAAAAACACGACCCTAACCCTCTCCGGGCTCACGCCGGGGCGCCCGTACGAAGTGCGCATCTACAACCGGTCGTGGGGCTGGGGCGGCGCCCGCCAGCAGTTCGTTGATTTCTGCAGCACGCTGGACGGACGTTACCGCGACAGCATCTTCTTCAACCCGGACGCGCTGTTGCCCAACGCCCTGGTCTACCGCTATGTCCCGGAAGGCACCACGCTGAGCATCCGCGTCTCGAACACCACCGACAACAACGGCTGGCACATCTACGGCGTGACCAACGAAGACCTCAGCGACCCGGATGCGGAAGCGTGGGACGGCGGCTTGACGGTCTCGGTCCCGGCGGGACGCACCGACGCCTTCGCAGGCACGCTGGCTGGCCCCGCCGCGTTGACGAAGAGCGGCGCGGGCGTTCTGCTGCTGAGCGGTTCCTCGGACGCAAGCGGTCCGATAACGATCGCTGCGGGCAGTTTCGGCGTGGCGTTCACGAACGACGCCCCGCTCACGGCCGGCCCGGTTGCTTTCGCGGCCGGCACCGCGTATGTCTGGGACTGGAGCTCCGCAGGCGCGGGCGGCACGTTGTCTGCGGGCAACGTCACCCTGCCCGACCCCTTCACGATCACAGCAGGGCGGAGCGGTCACCCGCCCGCCCGCTGGCCGGTCCTGGTCTCGGCGGACACGCCCATCGGGGTGCCTCTTGAGGCGATCACACTCGCCGACTTCCCGAACTCTGTGAAGGCCGAGTATTCGGCCGACGGACGGACCCTCTTCCTGACCAACCAACGCGGCACGCTCATCTGTATTGAATAGTCGGCCCATCGCGACAGACGCTGGCAGGTCGTTCCGGGGTTTGATATGGTGGCGCTTGTCATGAGTGACGTATCCGACAGGACACCGACGCAACCGACGCATGCCGAGGAGCTGCTTGCCCGCCGCAACCGCGAGACCGGCAACCTGCTGCTCTCCGAGCGTGCGGTCTGGTATGTCACCCTGCTCAGCTCGCTGCTGGCCTTTCGCCGCAAGCATGAACCTGAACCGCTTCATGACGACTTGTTCGCGGCCGTACGCGCCGAGCTGGACGGTGACGGGTATACGGCTGACGCCTTCAATCAGGACATCCGCCAACTGCTGCTCTGGGGGCTTATCACCGACCGCCTGGAGAAAGAGCGGCTGCGCGGGTATAAAGACACGCGCCGGCGTAAATTCCGGTATCGGATCACCGATGAGGCGGCCGCGTTTCTGCTCTGGCTGGAAGCCCGGCTGCGCGCCGACCAGGAACCGGCCGACGCCGACACGCGCGACCTGCTTTCCGAGGTGATCGGCACCCTGCGCGAGACGGCGCGGCTCTTCAACAAGACCGGCGCCGACGCGCTCGACTATGAGACCGCGCGCGGCGTTTTTTATCGCCTCACGCGGATGGGCACCCTCACCGAGAGCGCCAGCCAGGCGCTTGGCGACTTCAACATCCGGCTGCTCGGGTTCGCGAGCGGACGTTTCGACGCGGCCGAGGCGCGCGCCATTCTGGCCGAGTTGGAACGCTTCCTGAAGCAGTTCCTGAACCGCATCCACACGTTGCGCACGGAAATCTCGCCTGAAATCAGCAAATTACGCCAAGGGCGTTATGCGGCGCGCTGGCAAGCCTGCCTGGCCATCATGGAAGAAGAGGCACGCGCGACCCCGCACCTGATGCGCACCCGCCTGCCGCATCCCGATCGGACGCTGGCGGATCTGGCCGCCTTTTATGCGGCGGACGGCGCGCTCGAACAGTTGTGTGCCCGCGTCAGCACGGCCGCCCTCCTGGTCTGGCGCAAACTTTACACCCACCTGCGTGAACTCGAACGCCGCAGCCATCGCCTGGAAGATTTGCGCGCGCGCATCGGGGAGATCGCCGCGCTTCCGGCCGACGCCGTTCCTCGCGCCTTTCTCGGCGGGTTGCTGGCGCCGGCACGCCTGATCGGTGACATGCATTTCTGGGATGAAAATGAAAAAGCCCGGCCGCCCGAACCGCGCTGGGAACGCCAGCGGATGCGCGAGGAAGTCTCCCTCTGGCTGGATGAAAAGCCGCGCACGCCCGGCCGTCCGCCTCAATCGCTCGAAGAGGCCCGCCTGCGGGCCTTGGCGCAATGGATGGCCGCCCGAGGGATCAGCCCGCCCCCGGAATGCGGTCCGGTGCGCATGTCACAGGGCACCTTCCGCGAATTTGACGATTTTCCGCGCTTGATTGAACTTGGCCGCAGCGGTTTGCTCGGCCATGGCGCGCGCCTCGCCCGAATCGGTTACCGCATGTGCCCGTCCCCCGACACCGCCACGGTCACCGCTGACCGCCACACGCTGATCTTCCCGGACCAGCACATTCTGGCCGCGCCGCAACCCAGCACGAATACCGACATGGCCCCGTTGCCCAAATAAATTCCCCTTGAGGGTTGAATTTCGTGAAAAAGCTGTTTACAATAGTCAGCAATTGCTGTTTTATTTTTGTGTCCGAACTTTGTGTGAAAGGATGTGCGTATGACACTCCGTCTGTGTGATTTCGCCCGTTCGTCCGTTGTCATTCGTTTTGCGTTGTTTGCCGGTGCCGTCACGCTGGCCACGGCCTCCGCGCTGTCGCAGCCCCCGCCGTTACGCATCATGCCGCTCGGCGATTCCATCACATACGGATCGAATAACGACGGGGTCGGAGGCGGCTACCGCTACCCGCTCTATGTGGCACTCACCAACGCGGGTTACACCGTCGATTACGTCGGCACGCAAACCTCAGTGACGCACCCCGGTCTTGGCACCGAAATCAACCACGAAGGCCACAGCGGCTGGCATGTTTCCGCTTCCAGCAACGGAATTTACGAGAATATCCTGCCGTGGCTCGCGCAGATTGCGGACCCCGACGTGGTGCTGATTCACATCGGCACGAATGACACCGGCGATGTGCCGAACTTCCCCGGCACCATCGACGAACTCGATGCGCTCATCAGCCGCATCGCCTCCGCCCGCCCCTTCGCGCACATCATCGTCACGACCCTGCTCAAGCGTGGCGCCGACGACACGGACTCGCGCTACGTCCTGATCAACACCTACTTCAACCCGTACGTCTTAGGCCGTGTCCAGGCGCATCAAACGGCAGGCCGCCGCGTCCACTTCCTAGACATGCACGCTTATCTCGAGCGAACGGACATGTACGACAACCTTCACCCGAACCACGTCGGTTACGGCAAGATGGCCGCCGCGTGGCTCCCGGTCATCACCAACATCGTCACGCCCTACGGCGACCTTGTCGCCCCCGCCGTCGCCACCGTTCGCGTCGCCTCGGCCACGTCGGTCACTGTCACCTTCTCGAAGCCCATCGACCTTGCGGCCTCTCCGTCCGTCGCCACCCCGTCCGCCTGGACAGTGGCACCCGCAGGCACGGTCACTGCGGTTTCCGCGCTTTCCGGCGACTCGCGCACGGTGACGCTCACCTTGTCCGGCCTTGCTCCGGCCACCGTCTCCACGCTCGCTTTCACCGGCACCGTCACGGATCTCGTCCCCGCCTCCAGCGGAGGCCCCTTCACCGCTTCGCTTTCCGGCACAGTCGGCACTTTTTATGCGTCCGACGTGCGCGCGTGGACCGGCCTCGGCGCCGACGCACTCTGGTCGACCGCCGCCAACTGGACCGGCAGCGCGGTGCCCTCTTCCTCTGAGACCGCGCTCTTCACCGGCGACGGAAACAGCAAAACGGCCGTCACCCTGGGCGGCGGCGCCATTGCCGCCGGCCTCACCTTCGCCCCGGACGCCGCCGCCTACACGGTCGGCCTTCCTGGAGAAACGCTGACGCTCGCCGCCAACGGCACGCTCACCCTCTCCGCCGGTTCGGCTAATGACCAGGCCGTCGACGCCTCGCTGCTCGTCGGCGGGAATCTCTACGTTTACAACAACGAACCGGCCAAGACCCTCAGCCTCAGCTACACCAACACCTCCTCGCGCAACATCTACCTGCGCGGCATCGGCCCGGTCACCTTCAACACGCTGCGCCGCGCCGCCGCCCAGGAAGAGACCGACACCAACTACATCATGCTCGAGTCGCGCATCAACGCCCCGCTCACCTTTGCCGAACGGATGACCATCGGCGCGCTCTGGGGGTATGACTCCCCGCTCAACCTCTCCTTCGCCCCGCACACCACCAATATTTTCTGCCGCAACGACTGGAACTTCGCCATTAACGTCGGCGGTTCATTCAATGGCGAGGGTTCGGCCCTACGCATCGTCCCGTCGGACCCCGCCAAACGCGCCCGCGTCGCCATCCAGACCCACCGCGTCGACATGAACGTCCAGTTGATCGCGCCCAAGGGGTTCGAGACGCTCAACGGATGGACGCGAGGCACCTTGGCCCTGAACCATCCCGACAACGACATCCAGGGCACGCTCGCTCTCGACAGAGGCAACTGTGTGGAGGTCGCCTTCCTCGCTCTGAACGGTACGCCCAATCCGCTCGGCGCGTGCACAACCGTCAACTTCGTCAACCCGCTCGACAGCGGCGTTTACGCACGGTTGCGCGTCACCGGCACCGCCGCATCCACCACCGATAAGGCGTTCACCGTCGACAAAGACCGGGCCATCATTGAAAACGCCGGCACCGGCACGCTCACCCTCACCGGCACCATGTCCGGCGCAGGCACGTTCGCCTTCGACGCCTCCGGCCCCATCGTATTCTCCGGCGTCCGCTCCGACTCCGGCGGCCTCGCCAAGACCGGAGCAGGCATCCTCACCCTGACAGCCGCCAACACCTACTCCGGCACGACATTCGTGGAAGGCGGCACGCTCGAACTCGCCGCCGGCGCGACCCTCGGTTCCGGCACGCTCGCTCTCGCGGGAGGCACACTCTCTCTCAATCCCGCCGCCACCGACAACTACACCTTGTCCCTTCCGGCCGTCACGTTGACGGCCCCCTCCCTGCTGACCGTCCCGGCCGCTGCCACGGCGTCATCGGTCACGCTCGCCGCACTCACCCTCAACGACCATGTCCTTGCCATCAGCGCCCCGTCGGCCGGCACTGCCGCGAACCGCATCTTCATCACCGGCTTTGCCGACGGCCCCGTCAACGGCATCCTCCTCAACGGCGGGCCCGCCACCTACAGCGCCGCCACCGGCCTCGCACCGCTGGCCCTGCCCCCTGCGGCCATCGTGGACGACACCCTCCCGGATGCAGCCGGCTCAGCCGCGACCGCCGATACCGCGCCGGCCGGCGACTTCTCCATCGCCGCATCCCTGACCACACTCGGCCAGTTTACCTACACGGCCGCCCCCCCCCGCCACGCTTGATCTGGGCGGCAGTATCCTGGCCCTCAACTATCTCAACGCCTCTCCTTCCGAGCTGAGCGTCGTCAACGGCACCCTCACCGCGCCCGGCGCGCCCGCCGCCATCACTTACCCCGGTTTGCGCACCGTCACCATCGTGCCCCTCACCTCAGACACCGCCACCGGGCTCTCGACCTCCAAGACCTACTCGCATCTCATCGATTTCGGCAACCAATCCCCCGCCACCATCAACGGCGTGGCGTTCATCCAAGGCGCGGCCACCGGCACCGGCACCGGCTACTCCGGCTTCCCCAGCGGGAACGGATATGACAATTTCAATGCCTGGACCAATGCGTTGCCGCCTGAGACCTGCTCCGGCCTGAGACAGCTTCTGCGAGACATGAACTACAACAGCAACTGGACCGGCCAGCTCACGGGCCTCACGCCCGGTGCCATTTATGCGATCACGCTCTATTTCCGCGCCTGGGACGCGCCGCCCTCGACCCAAGAGCGCCGTTGCCTCTATCAGTTCTATTCGGGCTCCTCCTCGTTCCCGGACAGCGCCGTCGTTTACGCCAGCCAGCCCAACTCCGCCAACGCGATCGTCTACCGTTACATGGCCCCGCCCAGCGGTATCCTCAAGATCGCCGTCAACGCCGTCGCAACATCCGGTAACGTCCACAGCGGCTGTTTCGGCCTGTCCAACGAACGGCTCGCCGCCGCCACGGTCACGCCGCCCGCATCCGGCTTCATCGCCCTGAGCGGCCCGCTCAGCCTCTCCGTCGCCCTCGCCGATAACGGCGCACCCACCGCTTTGACCTCAGCCGGCGCTGACGCGATAACGCTCTCCGGGCCGGTCTCGCTGACCGGCGCCGCCCGCTTCGACGCGCCGCTCACGCTCGCGCCCGCCGCAACGGTCACGCAGGCCTTCAACGGTCCCGTCGCGGGTAGCGCACCCCTCACGCTCACCGGCGCGGGACGCGTCATCCTCAACACCGCCAACCCGGCCTTCACCGGGCCGGTGGCCGTCTCCAACGGCGTCCTCGAAATCGCGAACTCCCAGTCGCTCGGCATCGCGGCACAGCCATCCGTCACCGTCGCCGCAGGCGGCGCGCTCGCCCTTGGACAAGTCCCCAACAACACGATCACCCTCGCCAAGACCGTCACGATCGCCGGCAGCGGACCGGACGGCCTCGGTGCCCTGCGCATGGATTATGACGCGCTTCAGTACAATGCCTTCAAATCTGTCGCGCTCTCGGACGACGCCGCAGTCGGCGGCAGTGGACCGACCCCGCTTCCGTACAACGGATCACGCGGCCGCTTCGACATCCGCAACGGCATGCTCGATTTCGGCGGGCACACGCTGAGCAAAGTCGGCTCCAGTTCTCTGATCCTCACCGCCACCCGAGCCACGGGCGTGACGCCTGACGTGGCACTCGATGTCCAAAGCGGCGTCCTCGGGCTAGAAACCTCCACCGACCTCGGCGGCTCCTCCGCAAACACGGCCGCCGTCGCCGCAGACGCAGGCTTCGACTTCTACAACCTCACCCTTCCCGTCGCTTGGTCCCTGACCCTCGCCGACGGCGCACACCTCTCCGTCCGTTCCGGCAACACCAACCAGAACTTCTGGGCCGGGCCTGTCACGCTGACAGGCGGCCAGGCCATCCTCGACGGCCAGACCTCGTACGCGCACAACACCATCAAGGGGCCGATTTCAGGACCGGGCGGGCTCCTCAAGGCCTACGGCGGCTACACCTATCTGCGCCATCCCGCCAACACGTTCGCCGGCCTCATCAGCGTCACCAACTCGCTGCTTCACGCCTATGCACCCGGCTCCGTCCCGAGCGCACCCGCCTCCTTGACCGTGTCCGGCACCGGCGAGTTTGCCGTTCGCAACGCCGCCGATGGCTGGTCAACCGCGCAGATCGAGTCGCTCGCCTCATCAGGCGCATTCACGTCCCGTTCCGCCTACCTCGGCATCGACACGACCGAAGCCGACCTCACCTATTCCGCCGACTGGCCCGCTACCGGACTCGCCAAACTCGGTCCTTACACCCTCACGCCCACGGGCGACTGGCCCGTGACCGGGCCGATCCGCGTCCACGACGGCACGCTCGATCTGAACGGCTTCAACGGCGGAAGCCTCGATCTCGGCCCTTACGGCGTGCAGGTCGGCGTGGACAACTGGGCCGCTTCTTGCGGGCTCCTCCCGCTCTCCGGCAGCACCGCCGTCTTGACAGTCGACAACGGCTACTACCGCGCCCAGCCCGCCATCGGCGTGGGCACCCTCGGCTCCTCGCGCGGCGTCCTGAGAATTGATGACAACGCCTTCATCCAAGGCCGCCTGCACGTCGGCCGCGACGGCACCTCGGCCGGCGCAGTCTACCAGACCGGCGGCGTCTTTCTCAACACCGGCGGGGCCGCCGCCGATGGGCGCATCGGCGAATCGGGCTTCGGCTATTACGAGATCTCCGGCGGCGCGCTCACCAACAAGGGCTACACGCAGCTCTCGCACAACACCAGCGCCTACGGCACCCTCCGCGTCAAAGGCGAAGGCCGCGTCGTTTTCAACTCCGGCACCGTGGCGGCCCAGGGCACGGGCGGCGACAATCCCGCCGCCTATTACAACGGCACCCTCGGCACCCGTGCCGGCTACGGTCATTTCTACCTCTCCGGCAACGGCACCCTCGACACCGGTTCCACCAGCCTCGATCTCTGCATGTGGACGGACGTCAACTCCTACAACAACGGCTGGGGCTTCCTCACCCTGGAAGAAAACGCCCGCGTCTCCGCCAACATCGTGACCCTCGCCAACCGCAACAGTTCCCCGCTGTCGGTCGTCACGCTCAAGGGCGGCGTGCTCGACACCAAGTACCTGCGTAAGGGCGGCAACAACGCGGCAGGCAACACCGCACAGGCTGCCATCAACTTCGACGGCGGCACCCTATCCGTGCGCGAAACCGGCTCGGCCGTACGCACCGGCGCGAACAACGCGCCCGCCATCCTGACTGTCCATTCCGGCGGCGCGGTGATCGATACCCCCGACGGCGTCGGCGCCACGCTCGATCTGCCACTGGCCCCGGCCGGCACAGGCGTCGCGTTCATTGAGGTCAGTGCGCAAGGTTCCGGTTACATCGCGCCGCCTGCCGTGCTCATCACCGGCGGCGGCGGCACCGGCGCAGTCGCTGAAGCCGTCCTCAGTGACGGCAAAGTCACCGGATTCCGCATGCTTTCGCACGGCACGGGCTACTCCTCCGACCCGACCGTCACGCTCAACGGCGGCGGCCCGCTCGCCGGTGCCAGCATCCGCAGGACCACCCGCGGCATCCCCGACGCGCTTGACGGCGGCCTCACCAAGACCGGCGCAGGCACCCTCACCCTCACCGCCACCAACACCTACCGCGGCCCGACCACCGTCGCGGGCGGCACCCTGATCCCCGCCCACGACGAGGCCCTGCCCGACGGCTCCGACCTGCTTCTCGCGGGCGGCATGCTGGTCCTCAGCGGCGGCGCCCACACCAACCGCTCCACGCGCGTCATCGGCAATGGCGCACTCGCCAGCGGTTCGCTGGCCACCACTTCGCTCGTCAAAGACGGGGCAGGCACCTTCGACCTCTCGACGCGCATCACGCCGCGCGCCGACGATCTGGACGCCGCCATCCGCGACGCCAAAGTGCCCGGCCTGCTCGAGTACCGGCTGAACGGCGCCAGTGTCAACACCAGCCCGCTGGACACCGCCGCTTACGGCCCCGTGGTCCAGCTCTCCACCCGCGCCCTCTTCGGCAACGCATCCTCCTCCGGCGGCGGCGCGACCCTCAACGGGGCCTGGTGGCCGGACAATTCCGTCTACGTCTACACCGGCTATCTCTGGAACCGCGAGCCGACGAATGTCACCTGGACGTTCATGCAGAACATGGACGACACCTTCCTGATGCGCCTCGACGGCAACGTCATCCTCAATAAAGGCTTCACCTCGATTCTGCCCTACCGCGTCACCGCCAATGCGGGAACGCATTGCACCGTCACCCTCTCCCCCGGCCCGCACGCCATCGAAATCCGTGCGGGACAGGGCGGCGGCGGCGTCGGCGGCTACTGGACCAAGTCCGACGGCACACGTCCGGCCTGGGGCATCGACCGCCTCGCCCGCGACGTGGCCAACGTGGAATACTGCGAGTTCATCTCCGATCCCGGCGACGGCTCTCTCTTCACGGTCAACAATCCGTACGACGAGCTCGGCGTCGCGTTTGAGCCGGTTTCCTCGGTCGTCCCGACACTCCCCGCCGACGTGGCCGCCGGCGTGGGCGACCTCGCCAACGGCTTCTCCGTGGTCTACGCGGGCACGATCCCCACGGTCTCCGACACGATTCTGAACGACTCCTTCTGGATCGCGAAGAACCTCGGCAGCTCCAACCGCTTCGACCGCGTGGCCTATGTCATGGCCCTCGAACACCCCACGTTCGGCCGCCAATGGGTCTGGGCCTCCTTCGAGCCGCCCTTCACCGACCGCACCAAGCTGGCCTTCCCGATCACCGACAAGCGGATGTGCTTCCAGAAGCGCGTGAACCACCTCACCGTCCGCGCCAGTGCCAACGCCAACGTCACGCCCGTAGATGACGTGGACACCGGCAACATCGAATGGTACCCCAACGACTATAACAACGCCTTGCCCGACAGCAATGCGTTTGATCGCGGCTATGTCGGCAACGGTTTGATTTATGATTTCGACGACCGGAACAGCGGAAACGACGGCACTTTCTTTGGCAACGCCGCCGGGTACGCCTGTTTCCAAGTCCACAACTTCGGTCTGGACCAGACCCTCTTCGCGGTCAATCACTTCGGCCGAACCGGCTACACGCCCTGCATCGGTATCGGCAACAACCCCAACGGATCAACGACGTCGTCCTCCGGCCAGCAGCGTGACTGGACCTTCACGGAGAATGCCGGCGCCTATACCGTCCGCGAACTCTACGTCCTCACGCGCGATGTTGCGCCCGCAGTGGAAGCGACGCAGGACGTGCAGGTCAACGAGGGCACGCTACGCCTCGTCGACACGGGCGGCACGTTACCCGTGCCGACCGACATCCGAGCCAAAGTCGGCGCCCTCGCCGACGGTTATGACACCGTCTACTACTCGCCGATCTCCACCACGGCCGCAGCCGCCTATAACGGCACGGCCTACGCCATCGACAACTCCGCCGCGACCGCGCCCTTCGACCGCGTGGCCTACTACCTCGAAATCCGCAAGACCGGCGAGAGTGAATCCCAATGGGTCTGGGTCTCCTTCAACGCCCATACTCAAGACCGTACAAAACTCGGCTACCCCAACCGCAACGGTGCCACCTTCATGTGGCAGCAAAAAGTTTACAACATGGACGTGCGCTCCAACGTCGGCGCGGTCACCGACGCAACCGGCGTCGATACCGGCAATCTCGAGATCTGGCCCTCCAACTACGGCACTGGCCTCGGTCTCCCCGACATCGGCGGCAGCTCCTCTGCGTTCGACTTCAACGACAACGGCGCCAGCACCAGCATCGGCCACGGCTCCTTCCAGATCCACAACTGGGGTTCGCAGCAGGTTCTCTTCTCCATCTCGCATTGCGGCGGTTCAGCAAACGGTCTCGGCCTGGGCATCGGCAACGACCCCAACCCGCCCTCCGGACAGACCCTGGCGTACGACTACACCTGGACCTACAACGCCGGCAGCTTCGACATCCGCAACCTCTACGTCTTCGTGCGTCCGGCGGTAGCCCCCGAAGACATCGGCCACCTGCTCGCCGATACGGACGTGAATCTCGCGGCCGGCGCGACGCTCGACCTCGGCGGCGCGACTCAAACCATTCATTCGGTCACCGGCACCGGCACGGTCTCCAACGGCGTGTTGGCCTCCGGCACCGTGCTGAGTCCCGCCGGTGACGGCACGGTCGGCACGCTCGCCTTTTCCGGCGTCACCCTCGTTCCCGGCACGCGTTACCATGCTGACCTGGGCGACCTGCTGGACGTCACGGGGCCGCTCGACATTACCGGTATGATCGTGCGGGTCAACAACCCCGAGGCGCTCGACCGCTCGCAGACCTACACGCTCATCCAGACGACGACGGGCATCACCGGCGTGCCGACGCTCGCCACAACCCTGCCCTCAGGCTGGAAGCTGGTCCGCCGCAACAACGCGCTCCTGCTGCTCTCCGAAGGCGGCTCGGTCCTCCTGTTGCGATGATCTCCGCAATGTGATGCCTGTATTTCACATCACCGACGTATCCGAGCGCAGAGGATGTGTAGCTGCCGTCGGGAATCCTCGCCACATCCAGCGTCTCTGCAAGCATCTCCAGTTTCGCCTGCGTGACGGCTGCGTTCTTTGAAGGGCCCTTCGGCCTTTTCGCAAAAAGCTCAAGCGCCTTATGATATTCTGCGGTCGCCATGGCTTTGTCACCCATCTTGGCGTAAACATCCGCCATACAGTCATGCAGCGCGGCTTCATTCATGACGCGTTGCGGTGTATCAGGAAGGCGCCGCAGGCCGACGCGCAGCGTTTCGAGCGCCTTGCCCGGTTCACCAAAGTAGAGTTGGCATGAGGCCAAATGGCGGTACTGGACCGCCTCAGTCAATTTACACCCATCGGGACTTGCAACCATCCCGACGGATGAAATATGATTCAGCCGTAACGGAAGTTGGATAATTAAGGAATTTCATGCAACAGCATTCATGGATCGCGATTCTTGATTTTGGCTCGCAGTACACGCAGCTCATTGCGCGGCGCGTCCGCGAGCAGCAGGTTTACTCCGAAATCATCCGCTTTGATACCCCCGCCGCCGCGCTGCGCGAACGCAAGCCCGCCGGCATCATTCTGTCGGGCGGCCCGAACAGCGTGTTCGAGGAGGGCGCGCCGCTCTGCGATCCCGCGCTTTTCGACCTCGGCATCCCCGTGCTGGGCATCTGCTACGGCATGCAGCTCACCGCCAAGACGCTCGGCGGAACCGTCAAGCCCGGCCTGCACCGCGAATACGGCCACACGCGCATCGGCACCGATGCCACATGCAGCCTGTTTGCCGGCTTGCCCTCCGAGTTTGACGTGTGGATGAGCCATGGCGACCAGGTCGAAATCCTGCCGCCCGGCTTCGTTGTTTCAGCGCGCTCCCTCTCCTGCCCGCATGCGGCCATGTTCAACGAGGCGCGCGGATTCTATGCCTTGCAGTTCCACCCCGAGGTGGTCCACACCCAGCATGGCACCGCGATTCTGCGCAACTTCCTCTTCTCGGTCTGCGGCTGCTCCGGCGACTGGCAGCTCTCCTCCTGGGTCGAAGAAACGGTCGCGAAACTCACACGCCAGGTCGGCGACGAACATGTCGTGCTCGGGCTCAGCGGCGGCGTGGATTCCTCGGTTGTGGCGGCCCTGCTGCACCGCGCGATCGGCGACCGCCTGCACTGCATCTTCGTGGACAACGGTCTGCTGCGTTTCGGCGAGGACCGGCAGGTCGAAACGATGTTCCGCGCCAAACTCGGCATGGACCTGCACGTGATCGACGCGCGCGACCGCTTTTACGGTGCGCTCAAGGGCGTGACCGATCCCGAGCAGAAGCGCAAGATCATCGGCCGCGAATTCATCGAGGTGTTTGCGGAACAGGCCCGCCGGTTTAAGGACTGCAAGTTTCTCGGCCAAGGCACGATCTATCCCGACGTCATCGAGAGCGAGAGTCCGCTCAAAGGGCCGAGCCAAACCATCAAGAGCCACCATAACGTCGGCGGGCTGCCGCCCGACCTGAAGTTCGAACTGGTCGAGCCGCTGCGCGAACTGTTCAAAGACGAGGTGCGCGACGTGGGCCGCGTGCTGGGCATGGACAATGAGCTGCTCGACCGCCAGCCTTTCCCCGGCCCCGGCATGGGCGTCCGCATTCTGGGCGAGGTCACGGCCGAGCGCGTGGCCCTGCTGCAGCAGGCCGACCTGCGCGTGCAGGAGGAGATCCGCAAACTGCCGGACTACCGCACGATCTGGCAGGCCTTCGCCGTGCTGCTGCCCGTGAACTCCGTCGGCGTCATGGGCGACCAGCGCACCTACGAGAATGTCTGCGCCCTGCGCGTGGTGGACAGCATCGACGCCATGACAGCGGACTGGACGCGCGTGCCGTATGACACCCTGGCCCGCATCTCGAACCGCATCATCAACGAGGTGCGCGGCATCAACCGCGTGGTCTTCGACATCAGCTCGAAGCCGCCCGCCACAATCGAGTGGGAGTAGAAATAACGCTCAACTCTCAACGCTGAAGTTCTGCACCCCTTGAGAGTTGAGCATTGAGCGTTGGACGTTGAGCGTTCCTTCGTACCTCGACAGATACACGCTCCCGCGCTTCTCGGCCCGCACTTCGACGCGCCTTTCGTCCGCGACGCCGCCTGCACGCGCCGCCTGCGGCAGCCCAGTCTGTTCCTCCTTGAGTCCGACGTCAGCCCGCACCCATGTCCGGTAGTCGCGACAATCGCCGCTTTCGAAGGCGACCAGCCGCCGCAACGGCCCTCCGTTCCGCATCGGTCCGGGCACGTCGACGCTGTCGCCCTCACACGGCAGCCTTCCCGCGACCGTCACCTTCCGCAGCGTCCGGAGCGGATGCGGCAGCGCCACATGCCAGAGGAAACGCCAGCCGTAAGCCCGAAACAGACTGCGCCACAGAAAAGCTGTCATCGTTTACTCTCATCCTTTTTCCAAACATTCTGGGGCGGCGTCCCCTCCGCCCGTTGGCCCGTTCATGTGCTTAGCAGCAACGTTCCCAGCCCTGCCGGCAACACCTGCAGCACCGCGTTGTCCCAACCATGCGGCGAAACAGCTTCCACCACGGCGGCGATAAAAGCCAGCAGCACCGCAGCGGCGGCCGACCCCGGCGTCAGCGCGAAATGCGGCGACAGCCCCAAGCAGGCCAGCAGCGCGAATGCGGAGACGAACAGGACAGCGTCGCCAGATACGGCTCGACGATGAAGCGCGTGCGGTGCGGCGCGTCCTTCTCGCGCGCCAAGGCCTCGTACATGTAGTGACCGTCGCCCCGCGCAAGGGCGTAAGCGATCACCAGCGAGGTCGCGGCTCCGAACACGCAAACGCCGCCGCAATGAGCGCCGCCCGCTTGATCCTGTTCATCTTGCTGTTCGCCTTTCCGAGTTAAGTCGTGGCCAGCCGCGAGGCTGGCATGTTCCCGCCCGCCGGCTCGCGCCGCATCGCGCTTTTCGCCCGTTTCAGAACCTCGGTGAGCGTGTCGAGGTATGCCTGAAACCGCTTGGCGCCGGCGGCCGTAAGCGTCACCGTCGTACGGGGCTTGTTGTCCACGAACGCCTTAGCGCAGCGGACAATGTCCTCATCCTCCAACGTTTTGAGGTGGCGGCTGAGGTTGCCGTCTGTAAGCCCGCAACGATCGCGCAGCTCTGTGAAGGGCACCCCTCCGCGCGAAGCGCAGAGCACCGAGAGGATCGCCATCCGGTTCGGCTCGTGAAACACGCGTTCAATCGCATCCATTCCGTTCACCTCGCAACCGTTCCGCCTGCCGCCTGTCGTTGCGGCTGATGGCGTCGGTATTGCCTTTCCCGATTTCAGTGTTCTTCCTTCGCATCCGCCGATGCGGCACCCGAGGGCAGCCGCAAGGTGGTCAGCACCGGACAGTTCGTCCACAACGCCGTACCGTCGCGATATCGTAATTCATAGACACCGGCGTTTGTCGGGTTTTCCATAAAACCTAGCCGATTGACCCTGTCCTGCATGCCAATCCACACGCTGTTTGTCCAGACCTTGATATCCCGAGCGGAAATACGTCGCAGGGCGGACGGCAGTGCGGTGTCGCGGGGGGAGGTCTCAACCATACCCCACCGGTTGGTTCAGATTCGCACCCTCACAAGCACCCACCCGCCGAACAGCTCGCCCAAGCCGAACACGAACCCCATGGGGCGCGGGTCGGTGAAGGTCACGCCGGGCCACAGCAGAAAGAAGATCCCCGCCGCCAGATACGCCAGCCCGCCGCAGTAGATCGGGAACGGCAGGCTGCGCCGGTGGGCCATGTGCGACGCACCGTAGAGCGCCATCCAGACGCCGAACAGCAGGTCGAGCTGTCCGGTCCGGACCAGAGCCACCGTGAGCGCCGCACCCGCCGAGAGCGTCGGAAACACCTCCCACACCTCCCACAGCTCCGCGAGACGCAGCGCGCCCCGGTGCCTGAATAGCCACCAGAAGAGCGCGGCGAAATTGACTGCCAGCCCGAAAGCCAGCAGCAGGCCCCACCCGACGAGATGCTGGTTGGGTTCGGGCGGCACCGCGTGTCTCATCATCAGCGCCGTCAGCAACGCGGCCGCGCCGCCGGCCATGCGCGCCACCCCCGAAAAGCCCCTGAAGCCCTGCCGGTCCAGCACGAGCTCGTGCATTTGCCGCACCTGCTTGAGCGCCCGATCAACATCATGCTCAGTCATCCGCCCTCCATTTCTCTCTTTTTTCTGAGCCAGTATAACATGTTGCAAAGTGCTTTGCAATGCAAAGCTTAATATGCCTGAACACGGGTCGATTGCGGTCCCTCACACGCGTTTTCGAGCTTGCCAAGCGGCAGCGATCCGCCTACGATTCCCGACAATCATACGCAGTCATTTTATAAGCGGACAGTATGGCGTCCAGATGATCTTCAACGACGAGTGGATTTCAAACCTATCATGAGCACCCCTCCAGACAACGAAAAAAAAACAGACACCTCTTGGTCGGTCACAGTCATGCGCGATCCAGCGGCCCAACCGCCGCCGCCGCCCAAAGCGGGAGGAAGCTGGTCGGTGAAGATTGACCGCGAGGCCGCTGCCGCGTCGAAACCCGACGGTCCGTCAAGCCGGAGCGGCAAACCCGGTGCGCGGGCCAAAGCCGCGCACGCCCGCCTTGCGACGGCGCCCGGCGCGAGCCCGGCTCAGGATCTCGCGGCGCCACCGGCATCCGCCGGCACGCGCAGGCGTCCGGTTGTGGTGCGTCATGACACCGACACCGCGCAACACCGGCCCGCACAAACAGCCCAACCCCCTGCTTCGTCGTCCATCACTCCTTTTGTGTTACCCGCCGTCATCGTGCTGGCGCTCGCCGCGCTGATCGGGCTCGCAGGCATGAAGATCGCCGCGCAGAAAAAGCGCGAGCGCGCGGCTGTCGCTCAGGCGCAAGCCGCCGTTAACGCGCACCTCGGTGACATTCAGGCCATGCTGGCGCACGCCCCCGCGCACGGGCAAAAGCTCGATGCCGCCATCCTCGACTTGCAGGCCGCGCTGGCGGACACGCCCGCCGCGGACGTCTTTCAGGAACGCGTCAATGCCGCGATCCACACAGTCCGAAGCGCCGAGAAACAGGTCTTGGATGCCGACACCGCCGGCGAGAGCATCAGCGGCGCACTGGCGCGGCTGAACGGCCAGTCCGGCGCCGTCACGCTCGTTCAGCAAATCGACACCGCCCATGCGTCCGGGAAAAAGCAGCAAAGCGCCATTGAAGGCAAATGCCAGATCCTGCGCGACCTCATCATGAACGCCAACGCACGGCTGCCGGCCACGCGCAAAGGCAGGCGCTGAGACACAACAGACCCCGAACCGTCAGGGTGCAGGCGCCACCCGTCCCACCCGGTCTGCATCATTGTCGTAGGTGTAGGCAAACCGCTGCTGCGTGTCCGCGCACGTCAGCGTCGGCGGCAACCCGGCCCCGCCGGCCTGGCGCGGCAGATAGTCCACGCCGCACGCCTGCGTGGGACGGTCCTGCGCATCGGTCGCCAGCACCCGGTGCCCGCGATAGGTGAAGCGCTCGGGAGCGGCACCGGCCCGCGTGCGGTACCACCCGGTCAAACGTCCTTGCTTGTCATACGCGTAGAGGTCCTTCCATCCTTTCTGCATGGTGAGGACCGGATCGGCGTACCGATGCGCGCTGTTGGCGTAATCGATTGACAGAATCTGCCCGTCGTCGCGGTAGACGCGCTCCTCATTGGGCAGATAGTAGAACGACACCAGCGACGGCGCCGAATAGGATGTCTCGTTCTGCACAAAACAGCCGAGATCGACGCGGCTGGTCTGCAACGGCGCGGGCTGTCCGTCGGCCCCTTTCGGCCGGTAGACGCCGTGATACGCCACCGTGACGGTCACCTGAGAGCCGTCAGGGCTGAGCGGCCGGATCGTGATTTTCGCTGGATCGCCTTGCAGCACCACCCACCGGTAGACGGTCCCGGCCGATTTCGGCGCGGCGGCGGCCTCGAGCGTCATGCTGCGCGTGCGCGCGACCCCGCGCACAACCCGCGCGATCGCGAACGGCGTATCGAACAAGCCCTCCGGTCGTGTGTCAAAATAATCGACGCCAGGCTCGGCCTGCGCGTCCTTGACCGTGCGCAGCGTCACGAGTGGCGGGAGTTGCTCCGGCGTGAGCGCATGCGCCATCCGGGCCATCGCCTCGGCATCCAGGTTGCGGACGTCGAAGACGACAGGATGTGCCGCGCCGGTCAGATAGTCGTCCGGTTGTTTCACGGTGCGCTGTGTGGCGCGCAGAATCATCTGAAGCGTCGGGGCGAGCGCTTGGCGCGAGGTCAGCAGGCGCTTGACCTCCGGCGTGAATGCCGCCATCGCGGCCGCGAACGCCTCCATGAACGGCTTGTCGGAGAAAGAGGAGCCTTGGCTGATCACGTAATACGGCGTGTTGGCTGGATAGAGGTCGCCCGTCTCGGGGTCATGGTCCTTGTGTTCGGGGTAGAACCAGCACTGGTTGTTGAGATAGAGGCGGAAGGCGATGAGCGGCTGATAGGGGTCTGTGACGACAGCCCGCGGCAGGCTGCGCCAGAAGGGCCCGCTGACCATCGACATGGACGAATTGCCGATCACCGGCTGACCGAACAGCGTGTTCGGCAGGCTCAGATGCGTTTTGTGGCGTCGCGCCTCTTCGCCGTAGACCACCGGCGTAAGCCCGGGAAAATTTGTCACGTCCAGCCGCGAATGGCCGTCATCCCGGTTCACATAGAGATCGCCGAAATTACCCGACGCGCGCTCGTCCGTCATCCAGCCCCGGATCAGGCCGGACGCCGGGCCCCGATAGGAATCGGTATACGCGGAGATCTTCTTGAGTTCGGCATTGCGCAGCGCAAAGAGGGTTTTGAAGCAGCCAGCCTCAAAATCCCACACCGTATTGGATCCGTGGATCTCTGCCGGATGGCCCATGAACACGGTTGAGGCACCGATCTGCGGCGCGCCGGCCACCGGCTTTCCCTGCAGCGACGCGGCCTTGGCGACCAGCGCCGCGAACCGCGGCAACGCGGCAAGTTGCTTAAGGTCGTTATCGTTACGAATCGCCGCAGGATCGCGAAACCCCAGTTCAATGGCGCGCGCCAACGCGGCGAAGGCCTCCTCTTTGTCCGCCCGGTACGCCAGCGCACACGCCAAGTTGTACTGCCAGGTCGGATCTTCCGGCAGCAGCGCGACGCCCTCGCGACTGACGCGCTCCATCTCTTCGGTTCGTCCCGCGCGGACGCTTTGGATCAACTGCTGCTGAAGCTGCACATGGCGCGGAAACTTCTGCGGCATCTCAAAGACAGAGGCGTGAGTTTGAGCCGCCCACACCGACACCGCCAACACCCACACCGTTCTCCGGCTCATGATTCGCATGTCCGCCCTCCCTCTCACCAGAACTTCCACCACGGCTTGCGCGCGCGCGACTGCCGCAACAGCCACGTCAGCACCTCGTCATCGCCGTAAACGCGGTCCCACACGGCATGGCCCGCCCCTTCATACTCCGTATAGCGCACCCTGCGGCCGCCGGCCTGCTTCAGCGCGTGGACCATCCGGCGTGAGCACGCCACCGGCACATTCGGATCGGCGCTGCCGTGAAATGTCCAGATCGGCAGTCGGCGCAACGCGCTCACACGGTGCACATCCCCGCCGCCGCACACCGGGATCGCCGCCGCGAACAGCTCCGGCTCGCGCTGGATCGCATCCCACGTGCCGAACCCGCCATACGAGAGGCCGGTGATGTAAAGGCGGTCGGGATCGGCCTGGCGCTCAGCCACGAGATGCCGCACCAGTTCCAGCGCCTGCGCCAGCGCCGGCGCGTGTCTAGGGTCCGACGTGAACGTCTCGTGCATGGCCAGCCGGCGGACCCAGCCGTTGGTCATGGTGCATTGCGGCGCAACCAGCAGAACGGGCTCTGCGACCTTGCGCCGCAGGAGTGTCGACACCAGCGCGGGCAGGCCCACCTTGACTTGCTTCTGATTGTCGGTGCCGCACTCGCCGGAGCCGTGCAGAAAAAGAATGAGCGGATACATGCGGCCCGCGACGGGGAACTGAGGCGCGGCCAACCGGAAACTCACAATCTCCCCGGCCGCATTTGTGTAGGTGCAGGGTTGCAGCATCTCTTCGGCCGTGAACTGCGCGCGCACGGCGGCAGCCGGCAGAAAGAGCAGGCAGAGAAAAAACGTCCGTTTCATGCGCTTAGAATAGCACATCGACAGCGCTGGGCGAACCCTGGTTTTTCGGCGATCACGCGGCCGCGTGCTCCATCAGCCGCGTGACGCCGTGATAGAGATAGCGCCCCCAGCCGCAGGTGAAGACCAGTTGCCCGCACACCGCGTGCTCCAGATTGGCGGCCTGCAGACACCCGCTCGCGCGGTAGGTCCGGTTGAACATCATGCCGCCCGCCAGCGTCAGCAGCATCGCCCAGGGATTGAGAAAGACCAGGTGCGCCAGGCTAAACGCCGCCGCGCCCGCCACGCGCCGCATGCCTTCGCCGGCGAAGAGCGGCGCATAGCGCGCATAAAAAAGGCCGCGGTAAAGGATTCCCTGCGGGAAGACCGACAGCAGCGGATAGAAGACCATGACCAGCGCCCAGAGACGAGGCGAACGGCGCGGCAGTTCGAGAAACAGTTCCGGGGCCACCAGCAGGATGCCGCCCGCCAGCACCGCGGCCGCCGCCAACAGACGCAGGCCGAGGTGCAGCGCACACGCGCGCGCCACGCGCCAGCCGAAGAATTCGCGACGTCCCCACCCTTCGTGTTTCACGAGATACACGGCCGCCGGACAGGCCGCCACCCACAGTACCGGTAGCACGGGAAACGGGCCGCCCGCAAGCCGGACAGCGGCCAGCAGGACCGGCAGCCCCACATACAGCAGCGCGCATTCAAACGCTTTTCGCTTCATGCCATCACCATACACAGCCGCGCGCCCCTCCGCAAGACACGGATTGTCCTCGACAGCGGAATGACTGATCTCCGACTGACCGACTGCAAACCTGCAAGCTTACCCGCTTAACCGCACGGCTTATTCCTTTGGTGAGCGGATCATGCGATGCTGATTGAAGGGGACGCTTTTCGCTAGACAAGGGCACCCCCTTGTGCCATGATACGCTCGAATGAAAGCGTCAACAGATGTTCCTGTCGGGGGCGGCGGCACGCTGTCCGTGGTTGCGGTGAAGGCGAAGAAGGACGTGGCGAGGTTCCACAGGCTTCTGCGGGCGGAGCACGGGCTCGGGGACCGGCCGCCCGCCGGCGACACGCTGCGCCAGGCGGTCGTGCGCGGCGACGGCGAGTGGGTCGCGCTGCTGCTCTGGGGTTCGGCGGCGTACCGGCTGAAGGCGCGCGACGCATACGTCGGCTGGGACGCGGCCAAGCGCGCGTCGCGGCTGAAGCTGGTCGCGCAGAACAGCCGGTTCCTCGTGGTGGAGGCGGCGCGGGAGCCTAACCTGGCTTCCCGCGCGCTGGCGGCCGCGCTGCGCGCGCTGCCCGCGCAGTGGCGGGAGGAGCACGGCTACGCGCCGGTGCTGGCCGAGACCTTCACGGACCCGGAGGCGCACCGCGGCACGTGCTACAGGGCCTCGGGCTGGACGGAGGCCGGGGACACGGCGGGCTACTCGCGGGACGCGGCCGACTTCTACGCGGGGCACGACAGGCCCAAGCGGCTCTGGCTCAAGCCGCTCGACCCGCGGTGGCGGGAGGCGCTGTGCCGCACCGCGCCGCGGCCGGAGGACGCCGCGGCGCTGACGGAGCCGCCGTGCCGCGCGCTGCCGCTGACCCCGAGGCAGGCGGAGAGCCTCGTCGACGCGCTCTCGTCCGTGCCCGACCCGCGCGCCCGCAACCGCCGCCACGCGGCCGGGCCGATGCTCGCGAGCCTCGTGCTCGCCGCCCTGTGCGGCCGCACGGGCCTCAACGCCATGTTCCGCTTCGCCCAGGCGCTCACGCAGGAGCAGAAGCGCCTGCTGTGCTTCCGCAGCCACACGAGGCACCCCGGGCTGCGCAAGGCCCCGTCCTACAAGGCCTACTGGTCGCTCCTGAAGAACATCGACCACGCCGCGCTCGCGGAGGCCCTCAACCGCTGGTTCCTCTCCCAGACCGGCGCCCTGCCCCCCTCGCTGGCCATGGACGGCAAGATGGTCCGCGACCTCGCCGGCACCCTGAACGTCTCCGACACCGCCACCGGCCGGACCGTGGCGTGCGTCCCGATCCGCAAAAAGGGCGGCGAGATCCCGGCCGCCCGCGAGGCCCTCGCGGGCATCCCCGGCGGACTCTCGGGCGCGACCGTCTCCGGCGACGCCGCGCACTGCCAGAAGGAGACCGCCCGGCAGATCGTGGACGGCGGCGGCGAGTACCTGCTGCAGGCCAAGGCCAATCAGAAGAAGCTGCTCGCGAAGGCCCGCGCCCTAGAAGGCCTCGCCCCCTTTTTGACTTCAACCTGAGCGGCCACGGCCGCGTCGAGACGCGCGCCGTCAGCGTCCAGCCCCTCAGCCCCCGCGAGTCCGGCTTCCCGTACTGCCGCACGCTCGTCACCGTGCGCAGCCTCTCGTACAACAAGAAGACGCGCAAAACCTCCCGCCAGACGCGCCGCTACATCTCCAGCCTCAAACCGCACGAGCGCTCCCACGCCCAGTGGGAGTCGCTCGTCCGCGGACACTGGGCCGTCGAGAACAAGACCCACTGGCGCAGGGACGCGCTGCTCGGAGAGGACCGCATACGCTCGCGCAACCCGCGCGTCGTCACCGCCCTCGCCCTCATCGCCAATGCCGCGCTCTTCGTCCTCCTTCACGCCGCGCCCTTCGACCCCGTGCCCGAAACCATCGAACGTCTCGCCCGCCACCCTTCAATGGCCCTCGCGCTCATCCGCTCAAACAAACCAAGACTCAAGCCAAAGGAATAAGCCGTGCCCGTTGCCCCGTTAAAACGTTTCACTGGCTTGACACACGTCACATGATTATAGATAATACGCCGGCATCCAAAAGAAGTGCAGGAGATCAAACATGAAGATCAACTCCAAAAACGCAGTAAAAACCGAAACGGTGGCGAAGCCTGCTTCGAAGCTTGCGACCGCGAAACGCACCGTCAAAAAGGCCGTCTCAAAAAACCGCCGCGTCTCCTTCAGCGTGCGCGCCGAACCGGGCAGCAAGGTCTTTTTGGCCGGCAGCTTCAACAACTGGGACCCGACCGCCAAAGAGATGATCGACAAAAAAGGCGACGGCACCTATGCGGCCACGCTCCAACTCGCGCCGGGCGACTATCAGTATAAGTTCGTGATCGACGGCACCTGGTGCGCGGACCCCGAATGTCCGGATTGGACGCAGAACGACCACGGTACGTTGAACAGCGTCAAGCACGTGGAGTGAGCCGCGCGGACCGGGTTCAGCCCCACCCGAAGGAGCCTCCATGTCACTTGGGCGGCCACGTTTGGCCTTAACCCTTGGCGATGCCGCCGGCATCGGACCGGAACTGGCGCTGCGTATGGTGTCCGACCCGCGCATCGCCCGGCTCTGCCAGCTTTTGATCTACGGCAATCAGGCGCTTTTGCAACGGGTGGCCCGCGCGTCGGGCGTGGCGTGGCCGCGTGACTGGCACGTGTATCCCCGTTCTGACGATGCTGCGGCACCTAGCGTCGCAAGCGACACGCCTGTCCTGTTTGACTTTCCGTTTGCCGAAGCGGCGAACGTGTTGCCCGGCCGTGTGCAGGCCGCGTGCGGGCGTCAGGCCCACACGTGGATCTGTGCCGCCGTGCGCGACATCCAGGCCGGCTCGGCCGACGGCCTTGTGACGGCGCCCATCAATAAGGCCGCGCTGCATGCGGCCGGCGTCAACGTCCCCGGCCACACCGAGTTGCTGGCCGGTCTGACGGGCGGCGCGACGCCCTGCATGGCCTTCCACGCGGACCGCCTGTTTGTCGCGCTCGCCACGATCCATGAGGCGCTGCGAGATGTGCCCG
>ENA-UPXM01002096-UPXM01002096.1-activated-sludge-metagenome-genome-assembly--contig:-NODE-2096-length-24076-cov-6.131302_pt1 | contig 24076 bp, 19 predicted proteins | sample MGYA00238178_ERZ772708 | MGnify/ENA primary metagenome ERZ772708 (study PRJEB29002, sample SAMN05720212) | activated sludge metagenome | isolation source: anaerobic digester from wastewater... | reverse complement strand
CATATATAAAAACGATAAAAAACATTGACATGAATGCCTGACTTGTTTATAGTCCATAACTCTTTTAAAAATGATGGATATGGAGATGCTTATGTACGCAGTTATCAAGACCGGTGGCAAACAATATAAGGTCAGCGAGGGCGAGTTCCTCAGGGTTGAAAAGCTTGACGGCGAAGTGGGCGACAGCATCGAGTTCGGCGAAGTGCTGATGATCGGCGGCGAGAAGACTGTGGTGGGTGCACCGACAGTTGCCGGCGCAAAGGTGACTGCCCGGATCGCGACCCAGGCCAGGGACAAGAAGATCCTCGTTTTCAAATCAAAGCGTCGCAAGGGTACCCGCAAACTGCGCGGTCACCGTCAGTACAAGACAGTTCTCAAGATTGAGAAGATCAGCGCATAATCAAATTCTTTCCGAGGAGCAAGGGAAATGGCACATAAAAAAGGCGTAGGCAGTTCCAGAAACGGCAGGGATTCGGATGGTCAGAGGCTTGGCTGCAAGAAGTTTGGCGGTGAAAACGTCAAGGCCGGCAATATCATCTATCGTCAGCATGGCACACAGATCCACCCCGGTAACAACGTGGGCTGCGGCAGGGATTACACCCTGTTTGCGCTGATCGACGGTATCGTGCAGTTTGAGCGCATGGGCCGCGACCGCAAGAAAGTTTCCGTATACCCCAACTAGGCTGAACAGATATAATAGCTGCATTTAAACCCGCTGGGATCATCCCCGCGGGTTTTTTGCGTCCTGACCGGTATATCCTGTTTGCTTACACCTGTCGGCGAAACACGGCCATTGTTTGTTAGGCGGGTCTAACTCGCCGTTTTTGTTCTGATAACTCGGTGTGCTTTGTGGCCAAATACATTTTTTAGGCTATACTTGACCAGACAGGCAGATCTGCCTGACAGGAGCGGTCAGTGGAAAGCGTGGATACAAATACGGCAACAGTAAAGATTCTGGTCATTGACGATGAAAGGGCCATCCGCAAGAGCCTGGCCTTCTATTTCGAGGACCAGGGTTATCAGGTGCTGGAGGCAGGTGACGGCAAGGCCGGTCTGGAGCTGTTTGCCAGCGCGGAACCGCAGATTGTCTTTACCGACCTGCGCATGCCGTTCATGGACGGATTCGAATTCCTGCGCCAGGCCCATCAAATGCGACCGGAGGTGCCGATTGTCGTCGTCTCCGGCACCGGGGTGGTGAATGATGCCGTCCAGGCAGTCAAACTGGGCGCCTGGGATTATATCACCAAGCCTGTCATGGACCTGGCAGAGCTGGATGTGGTTGTGCGGCGCGCCCTGGAGACGGTGGAACTGCGTCAGGAGGTCTCTGCCCTGCGTGCCTGCATGCTGGACACGGCCCTGGAAAACGAGTCGGCCTTCAGCGCTATTATCACCCATGATGGCAGGATGCGGCGCATCTTTCACTATCTGGAGGCGGTGGCACCCAGCACCCAGCCGGTGCTGGTGACAGGTGAAACCGGCACCGGCAAGGAGCTGATTGCCCGGGCCGTGCATGTGCTCAGCCGGCGCAAGGGGCGTTTCGTGGCGGTGAATGCGGGCGGGGTGGATGATACGGTGTTTTCCGATACGCTGTTCGGCCATCTGCGTGGCGCCTTTACCGGCGCTGAACGCTATCGCGAAGGGATGATCGTTCAGGCGGAACAGGGCACCCTGTTTCTGGATGAAATCGGCGACCTAAGCAGCGCCTCCCAGACCAAACTGCTGCGGCTGATCCAGGAGCGGGAGTATTTTCCGCTCGGCTCTGATATGGCCCAGAACACCAATTGCAGGATTGTGGCCGCCACCAACCGGGACCTGCCTGCCATGGTTGCGGCGGGCTCATTCAGGCAGGATATCTATTACCGCCTGTGCGCCCACCATGTGCACATCCCGCCCCTGCGGGAACGGAGCGGCGATATCGGCCTGCTGCTGGAGTCCTTTGTCAGCGAGGCGGCCCGCGAGCTGGGCCGGCCGGTTCCGTCTGTCCCGGTGGAGCTGGCCCGCTATCTGGAAACCTACCCCTTCCCCGGCAACATCCGCGAACTGAAATCCATGGTCTTTGACGCCGTTGCCCAGAACGGCCGGGGCATGCTGTCCAAGGAGACCTTCCTGGCCAAGCTGGGCAAGGCCGGCATCTGCCCGCCACAACCATCATCCGGACCTGCCCCTGGCCTTGATGATGGTGAAGAACGCCTGCCGACCCTGAAGGAGGCCGAACAGGCCTTGATCAAAAAGGCCCTGGAACGGGCCGGCGGCAATCAGGGTGTGGCGGCCCGTTATCTGGGGATTACCCGCCAGGGCCTGAACAAGATCCTGCATCGCGAAAAAATATTTCAGGATGCAAAGTAGTCACCTGCCTGTGCCTGTCAACGTTGTTGCCATGCAACTGCGTTGCACCTCCTAACCTGCCGAGATCATGATGCAAATTGTTGGCACCCTGTATTGTAGCAACAAAGTTGACAGCCCTTTCGCACAAAAACTTCTCCATAACTCATCAATATCACATGCAAAATTTCGATAATCTTCTTTGGCACGGCTTGTGTAACGTTCAAGTCAAAGACAGCACTATAAGATTGCGGTCAGCTTGGCTCATAAACGCAGGTCAAAGGAGGACACTATGTTCAAACACATGAGTATCGGCAAGAAATTGATCGGGGGATTTGTTGCGGTCGCACTGATTGCCGGCGTCATCGGCATGATCGGCATCAGCAAGATCAGAACCATCGGTGAGGCGGACACCATGCTTTACGAAAAGATCACCGTGCCCACCGCACAGCTCTTGCACATCTCCACCAGCTTCCAGCTTATCCGTGTGAATGCGCTCTATTTGCTGCGTTCAACAGCCATTACGGACAAGGCCAGATATGCCGATGTCATCAAAGGACTGCAGGATGTGATCAACAAGGAAGCCGACAAGTACAAGGCCACCATCCTGACCGATGAGGGCCGCAAGCTGTTTGCAGCGTTCGAAAACGAAAAAAACAACTACTACAATATTCTCAACAAAATGATAAAAAGCGCTTTGGCCGGACGGGAAGACGAGGTGCAGGCGATCATGGCTGGCGGCGAACTGGCCCGGCTCGGTGTAGCCTTTGACAATACCATCAACAAAACGGTTGATATCAAGATCCGGGTGGCCAATGAAACAGCGCTGAAGAACAAGTCGATCATCAGCGGCGCCATATGGATGATGACCGGCTTTGCCGTGGCCGGTGTGCTGCTGGCAATTGCCCTGGGTGTCTTCATCTCCCGTGGCGTGACCGTGCCCCTGGCGACAGGTGTGGATGTGGCCAAACGACTGGCCGATGGCGATCTGACCGTGGATGTGAAGGTGGACAGCAAGGATGAAACCGGCCAGTTGATGGAGGCCATGCAGACCATGGTGCACAGCCTGAGGGATATGATCACCAGCACGGTGGATATCTCCACCGGCATCGCCTCGGCCTCCAACCAGCTCCAGTCAACGGCCCAGCAGATCGCCACCGGCGCGGAAGAGGTGGCGGCCCAGACCAGTACGGTGGCCACAGCCAGTGAAGAGATGGCGGCAACCTCCAGCGACATCGCCCGCAACTGCACCATGGCGGCCGATGCCTCACAGCAGTCAGCCAATTCTGCCCACGCCGGCGCCACTGTGGTGCAGGAGACCATCACCGGCATGAACATCATCGCCGAAAAGGTGCGCCAGACTTCGACCACCATCGAGGCGCTGGGCGCCCGTTCTGAACAGATCGGCGATATCGTCGGCACAATCGAGGACATCGCTGACCAGACCAACCTGCTGGCGCTGAACGCGGCCATCGAGGCGGCCCGTGCCGGTGAACAGGGACGCGGTTTTGCCGTGGTTGCCGACGAGGTCCGGGCGCTGGCCGAACGTACCACCAAGGCCACCAAGGAGATCGGCACTATGATCAAGGCCATCCAGAATGAGACCAAGGTGGCGGTCAAGGCTATGGAAGAGGGCGTCATTGAGGTGGAAAAGGGTGCGGCCTCGTCCCAGAAATCCGGGCAGGCGCTGGATGAGATTCTGGAAAGGATCGGAGAGGTTTCCATCCAGGTCAGCCAGATTGCGACCGCATCCGAAGAGCAGACCGCCACAACCAATGAAGTGACCGCCAACGTCCACCAGATTACGGACGTGGTGCACCAGACCGCCAAGGGTGCGGATGAAACCGCCGATGCAGCGGCACAGCTGGCCAAGCAGGCGGAAGACCTGCAGAATCTGGTCAGAAGGTTCCGACTGGTATAATCGGGCCGAATAAGAACACAAGGGAGGCAGCCATGTCCAAGGCACTGGTACCGATAGGATCTGAAAAGGCGGGCAGCGAGCTGATCCAGCTGGTCAGCTTCAGCCTGGATAACGAGGAATACGCGGTTGAGGTACTCAAGGTGCGGGAGATCATCCGCATGCCGGAGATCACGCACATGCCCAACACGCCGCACTATGCGGAAGGCATCATCAATCTGCGCGGCAAGGTCATCCCCGTCATCTCGCTGCGCAAAAAATTCAGTCTGATGGATACGGAGAACGACAGTCATACCCGTGTGATGGTCATGGATATCAACGGCGAACTGACCGGCTTCATCGTTGATTCCGTATCGGAGGTGATCCGCATCTCCAGCAGCGAGGTGCAGCCACCGCCATCGGCCATGGCCTCGTGTGGTGTGGAGCAGGAGTACATCACCGGGGTGGTCAATCGCAGCGAGCGGCTGCTGATCCTGCTGGATCTGGATCACATCATCCCCTGATCTTGCTCTTCTGCCGTCTCTCCCCCCTGCAAGAGGGGGGGACTACAGAGCAAGACGGCATTTCGCAAGCAGACCCCTGATCATATCAAACCGTGTTCCTGGATCGGCACAGGCAGCAAAGGTATGCCATGCAATCGTTCAAGGCGGTCAGGACATATACGCATTATGCGCTGCTGATACTGTTGCTGACCGTTGCGGTGTCGGCGCTGGTGGTGCTGGCGACAATCCACAGCGAGGCGCTGGATCAGGCTAAAACCGCCTTGTCCCAGCGCATGCAGGTGTTTCAGGATACGCTGGCTGCCCAGGGCCAGGGTTATGTGATCCAGAACGGGCAGCTGTATGCGGGCCGTTATCTGCTCAATGGCAGCAACCAGATCCCGGACAGGCTGGCCGGTATCTTCGGCGGCACCTACACGATCTTCATGGGGGATCAGCGCGTCGCCACCAACGTGCGGGGGGCGGATGGCAATCGCATTACCGGCACCCGCCTGATCGGCCCTGCTTATGACGCGGTTTTTGGTCGCGGTGAGAGCTTTTACGATGAAGCCGATATCCTCGGCGAGCGCTATTTTACCCGCTACGAGCCGCTGCGGGATGCTACTGGCGCGGTGATCGGCGCACTCTACAGCGGCGTCAGGCGGGATGTTTATCTGGCCCACTTCAATCGGCTCAGCCTTGGCGCTGTGGGGCTTTTGCTCTGTGTGGGTGGCGTATGCGCGGCGCTATATCTGGCCTTGTACCGACAGGGGCGTCAGGCGGCGCTGCAGGCCAAAAGGGAGTTGATGTTTCTGCAGACCCTGATGGACACCATGCCGGTGCCGGTGTTTTACAAGGACAATCAGGGCGGGTTTCTGGGCTGTAACAGCGCTTTTGAAAAACTGGTTGGAGCTGCCAAAGCAGAGATCATCGGCCGGAAGGTGCACAATGTTCTGCATGACAGCGACTTTTCTCGAGAACAGGCGCGGGTGGACCGGGAACTGGCCGGTTCTCCGCTCGGGACACGCTATTCGGTTGAAACGCGCATGACAACGGCTGACGGTGCGGTCAGGGATGTGCAGATCATCAAGAGTTGCTTCCAGGACGGGTCAGGCAGCAATGCGGGTATCATCGGGTCTGTACTGGATATCACGGAACGGCGACAGCTGGAACAGGTGCGGCTGGAGTCGGAGAAGATGCTTACGGTCGGTCGGCTGGCAGAGGGTATGGCCCACGAGCTGAACAATCCGATCGGATCGATCCTGCAGAACACGCAGAACATCCAGCGCCGTTTCTCCCCCGAGTTGGGCGCCAACCGCAAGGCCGCCGCTGAGGTGGGTCTGGAGCTGGAACGGCTGCAGGCGTATATGGATCAACGGGGCATTAACGAGATGCTGGACTATATTGCCAGGTCCGGGGCCCAGGCCTCCGGCATCGTGGGCAACCTGCTGGCCTTTTGCAGCAGTGGTGCACAGCGGTCGCCGGCGGCGGTGGATGAGTTGATCGATAGTGCCATTGAACAGGTCAGGCGGGATGGATTGATTGATCATGGTGAGGCGATCAGCATGATTCGGGAGTATGAGCAGGATTTGCCGCTGCTGTCGGTGAACAGCGCGGAGATTGTCCGGGCTTTGGCCAACCTGATCAAAAACGGTGCGCAGGCGGCGCGGGAAGGCAAACGGGCAAGGCATGCCAGGGTGTCCTGCCGCGCCAGGCAAATCGAGCGAAATATCCTGATCGAGATTGAAGACAACGGGGACGGCATCCGTCCGGGGATTGGTGACCACATTTTTGACCCGTTTTTCACCACCAGGGAGGTTGGCAGCGGCAGCGGCATGGGGCTGTCAGTGGCCTACGCCCTGGTAGTGAATAATCATGGCGGCAGTATCCGCTTTGAAACGCCCGCTTCGGGCGGCACATGTGTCTGCGTGACCCTGCCGCTGGCAGCCGCCCGGCTGAATGCTTGATTACAGGTCAAAGCCGCAGTAGGACAGGTTGAAGCTCTTGTTGCAGAGCGGGAAGTCAGAGATCTGTTCATTGCGCAGGGCCAGGGCCAGGCCGGTCCAGTTGTGGAAGGAGGGGTCGACGATCTTGTAGCGCAGAAAACGTCCCGCCCTATCTGTGATGGCCGTATGGCAGATCTCTCCGCGCCATCCCTCGACCAGCGCCACCGCCAGCATCTCCGGTCTGGCTGGCGGACAGGCCCGCATGGTGTCCCCCTCCGGCATGTAATCCAGCCGTTCATGTACATAATCCATTGCTGCAACCGATTCCTTCCAGCGTACCTGGGCCCGGGCGAGCACATCCCCGCTGGCGGCGGTTTGCATCGGCAGTCCGCAGGCGCGGTAAAACCCGAAGGGGTGATCGCTGCGCACATCCCGGGCGATCCCGCAGGCCCGTGCCGCCGGTCCGACCAGACCCGCTGCAAGGGCGTCTTCGCGGCTGACAATACCGGTCTTGTCGAACCGGGTCATCACCAGATCGGCATCGAACAGTATCCGCACCGCATCACCATAGTCCAGCCGGATGGCATGCAGGCGCCTGATAAGTTCACGGGACTGTTGGGGGCTGCAGCCGAACAGCGTGCCGCCGGGCCGGATCAGACCCCGCCCGAAGCGGCTGCCGCAGAGCAGGGCAGTCATGTTGAGAAAATCTCCCCTCAGCCGGCCACAGAAGGACATGGTTGGCAGGAAGCCCACATCTCCGGCCAGCGCGCCCATATCGCCGCAGTGGTTGGCCAGCCGCTCCAGCTCCAGCGCCAGCGCCCGTACCGCTTCGGCTGCGGTGGAGGCCTGGATGTCCCCCAGCGCCTCGTTTACCATAGCATAGGCGCTGGCATGGCCGATGGTCGTGTCGCCGGCCACTGTCTCCATCTGATACAGGGATGCCGGATGCGGGCCTTTTGCCAGTGCACGCTCAATGCCGCGATGCTGGTAGCCGAGCGCAATCTCCAGATGATAGACCTTTTCCCCATGGCACTGAAAACGGAAGTGCCCCGGTTCGATGATGCCGGCATGCACCGGCCCCACGGCCACCTCGTGCACCTCTTCGCCTTCCACCCGGTAAAATGCACCGCTGCCGGGCAGAGCAGGTGCGAGGTTTCCACGGGCATCTGTTTCCTGCATGCCCCGCTGGTAACGAACCGGCTTCAGCCAGGGATGGCCATCCAGCGCCAATCCGCACTGCTCGGCGATCTCACGTTCGAAGAGATGGGCCTCGGGACAGGCCAAAACGATGCTCGGCAAAACATGTTCCACCCAGGAACGCATGACAGCCAGGCGCTTGTCCGTGCCGGCCAATACGCACCACAGTGAAACACCCTCCTCCTCCATGGCGCCGAAGTAGCTGGCAATCCGCCATTGACGTCCTGTCAGATCGATGATCCACTGCAGGAAATCACTGAGCGGCATCTCGGACAGTTCTGCCAGCGGCAGCGCGGCGCCGTTGCGCAATGTGGTCAGCTCGTTTTCGATCATGGCTTTACCTCCAGCAGGGCGGCGGCTGCAATAAAGAGGCTGTGCAGCGGCTCAGGCAGCCAGAGGCCGGCCAAAGCCCCGATCAGCAGCAGGGCCAGCGGCGGAACGATCAGGATGGCGCTATCGCGGTATTTTGTGCGCTCGCGTGTGGCGGGCGGGTTGCCGAAGACCACCGGCAGCACGGTCTGGGCCATCCCCAGAAAGGCGATCGACATCAATAGCCCCAGCAGCAGTGTGAGCACCAGTCCGCCACGGCTGAAAGACGCGGAGAAAAATGAGAATTCGCTGGCAAATGTGACAAAGGGGGGCGATCCGGTGACGGCGAAAAAGCCAGCCAGAAACAGCGCGCCGCTCCAGGGCATGCGCACCAGAGCACCACGAGCCACTTCCCGGCTTTTGGAGCCGAAGGCACGGTTGATGTTGCCTGCAACCATGAACATCATCCCCTTGCCAAGACCGTTGCCGATCACATGCAGCATGATGCCGTACAGCGCCTTGCCCCCCAGTCCCAGCGCCAGGGCAAACAGCCCCATGTGCTCGACGCTGGAATAGGCCAGCATGCGTTTGAAATCGGTCTGGCGCACAAGGAAGATGGTGGCCACGGCAATGGAAAACAAGCCGATGCCAATCAGCATGTTGCTGCAGGAGCTGGCCAGCGTTGTAGCGGCAGTGATCTGGTGGATGCGGATCAGGCCGATGAAGCCGCAGTTGGCCAGGCCGCCGGCCAGCATGGCGCCGACCAGGCCAGGCGCTTCACCATAGGCGTCCGGCTTCCAGGTGTGCATCGGCACCAGTCCCATCTTGGTGCCGAAGCCGACCAGCAACAGCACATAGGCGGCCTTCAGCCAGGATGTGGGCAGCAGGTGGGCCTGCTGGATGAGTTGTTCAAGCTGCAGCGTTGGTTCAAGCCCGGCAACCATGGTGGAGTAGGCCAGGAAAAACACGCCCAGAAGCGCCAGGGCAATGCCGACCGAGCCGATCATCATGAATTTCCAGGTGGCCTCGATTGAACGCGCGTTGCGATTGAAATAGACCAGCGGCGCCATGGTCAGCGTACTGGCGGCGATTGCCAGCCAGAGCAGTCCCAGGTGACGGGAGGCCGCCGTGAGTGTCATGGCGGCCAGACAGACCAGCATGCCCATGCAGAGCACCCGATTGTCACGCTCGCTGCGCGAACGCAGGTAACCGACGGCGTAGCAGGCGCAGGCGGTGTACAGAAGCGAGATCTCCAACAGAAAGACCTTGCCGATGGCGTCCAGGTACAGCCATGCGCCCCAGGTGTCATGGCGCGGCCAAAAAACAGCAGCCAGCGACAGTGGCAGGTGCAGGCAGCCGGCGGCTACCAGCACCTGCGGCCGGGCGTTGTTGGAACGCACCAGCCAGGCACAAAGGGCGCCGGTCAGCGGCAGTGCGATCAGCAGGCAGGGCAGCCACATCATTCCACCTCCTTGAGCGAGGTCATGCGGCTGGTGTCGATGGAAGAGAATTCACGGCTGATATGGTTGATGATGATGCCCATGACGAAGATGCCGGCGATCAGGTCCAGCAGGGCGCCGGCTTCGACCATCAGCGGCATGGATTCGGACAGCAGCAGGCCGAAGATGAAGATGCCGTTCTCCAGCAGCAGGTAGCCAATGACCTGATTGATGGCCTTGCGCCTGGTGGCCAGGGCGATGGCACCGGCCAGCATGGTGGCCAGGGCGACCGGCACGATCAAAAGCTCCTGGTGGCTGGGAGCCATGGGCAGCCGTTTGGCAATGGCAAAGGAGAAGATCGTGGCCAGGGCGCCGAGGATGATGTTGCCGTTGTAGCCGAACAGCGGATCCACCTCCTCGCCAAAATCCACCTTTTTCATAGCGCCCAGTAGCAGCCAGGGGATGAAGATCCCTTTGGCCAGCAATACCAGCACGGTGATCATCAGCATGTGCATTTGGAAGTTGTGGCCCAGAAGCGGCAGCAGACCAAGGATCACGCCCTGCAGGGAGATGGCGCGGATGGCCATGTCAGTTCGGCGTATGCCCAGGATCAGTATGTTTATCAGCAGCACAACGGCCAGCAGCTGTTCAGTGGCGGAACTCACGGGTCACCTCAGGATCAGGATCATGGCAAAGGCCGACAGTACACAGGCGGACAGCAGCATCTGCGGGATGCGGGTCATGCGGAAACGGGCCAGACAGGACTCGACGATGCCGACGGCCACGGCCAGCGCCAGCATGGAAGCAATGAAGAACAGCCAGTCCAGCAGTGGATTGGTGATGCGCAGCGGCAGCACAACATGCAGGAAAAAGGCGCCCAGAATGAAGAACTTCAGGCTGGCGCCGTAGCTGATCATGCCCAGGGCCGGGCCGCTATGATCCAGTACCATGACTTCATGCACCATGGTCAGTTCCAGGTGGGTGTTGGGGTCGTCAAAGGGGATGCGGCAATTCTCGACCAGCAACACCAGGAACATGCCGGCGGTCAGCATGATTAGCGCCGCACCGGAGTCAAACCAGAGCCTGGCAGAGGAATAGGTCAGGATGCCGGTCAGTGAGAGTGAACCGGAGAGGCGTGATAGCACCAGCAGGGTGATAAACACCACCGGTTCGGCCAGGCAGGAGAAGGTCACCTCGCGCACACTGCCCATCCCCTCGAAGCTGGAGCCGGTATCCATGGCGGCGATAGTGGTGAAAAAACGGCCCAGGGCCAGCAGGTAGGCAAACAGGACCATATCGCCGTTGAAGGCGATCGGTGCGGGGTGGTTGCCGAGCGGCATCAGCAGCGCGGCGGTCATGGTGGCGGCCAGCGTCACCAGCGGGCCGGCCCGGAAGACCCAGGTTGTGGTGTTGCTGAACACGCTGCCCTTTTTGAGCAGCCGGAAGATGTCGTAGTAGGGTTGCAGCAGCGGTGCGCCGCAGCGGCCGGCAAACAACGCCTTGGTCCGGTTGATTACACCGAACAGCAGCGGAGGCATTAAAGCGGCAAGCAGGAAATGGATAAGAAGGTCAGTCACGGCCGTACACCTCTATCCGCGGGATTAGAGAGCCCTGATAGTCAGCGACTATACTATTACGAACCACGATAAGTGAAGTGGAATATGCAATCGGTTCGGATTATTCCAGAAAGATCACCTTTTGGGTCAGGTCCTGTTTCTTGGGCGGTCCATTCTGTGAGCGGGCTGCGTGGCCTATCGGCACAACGGCCATGAATTCCCCGCCCGGCAGGCCCAGGTACTCCAGCACCTCATCCTTCATCAGAAACATGATGCCAAGCCAGACCGTGGCCAGTCCGATGGAGGTGGCGGCCAGCAGCATGTTCTGCACCGCCGCCGATGAACTCTGTATCTCCATGGTGCGGAAGAAATCAGCCACAAAGGCGCCGTCGGAGCGGAACATCTCCGGCCCATGGCTGATCAGTTCAGCGGAGTTGGCCACGGCGACCACCACCGGTGCGCTGGCGATGCAGCGGGCCGACATGCGCAACAGCGCCTGAACCGGTTTGGGAAAACGATGCGCCGATTCCGAGACCAGGTGGGCCAGTCCCTGCTTGCGCTCGCCGCGCAAGACGACAAAGCGCCAGGACTGTTGATTGTGGGCTGAAGGCGCCTGATTGGCGGCCTGGAGCAGCAGGTGGAGCTGGTCATCGCTGACCGGTTCTTCGCTGAAGGAGCGGATGCTGCGGCGCTCCAGAATGGTTTTTAGCACCGGGTTGGCGCTGAAAAGTGTATCGTGCTGGTCCATGATTCTACCTCGCTGATAATGCGGAAATGTATCTCACCACTGAGTACAGAGAGTTCTCGATAAAAATACAACGGGTTGAAAGACCCATGATTTCACCAGGCATGTGCATATTGAAAATCCTGCAGCACTTGTTGTGTTTTCTCCGTGTCCTCCGAGGTGAACAATCTTTTCAGGGCTGATTCTTGCTGTGGCTGCGCAAGTCAGCGCCGGCCACGCCCCTTGCGGCCCCCCAGCCGGAACTCCCAGGGGGGTACCGGTTTGGGATCGCGCCACAGCCCCTGCCGCCGGTTGCGGGCGGTGTTCTCAGCGGCCAGATATTCCGAGGCGTAAGGGGCCTGCAGATATCTGCGGTAGGCCCAGGCCATGCCTTCCGCGATCATCTCGGCGTTGATGTCCCGCCCCTGGTAGCGGATGACCGCCACGGCACGGTTGTATTGGTCCGTCTCCCTGATCTCTGCAGAAACCTGACGGCCCATGAGCTTGTACATCAGGGTGCGCCTGGCGACCCCGGCAAAGCGCTGCCCCGGCTGTCCGCCCTTTCCTGTCTCCGGGGCATCAACACCGTAAAGCCGGATCTTGAGTCTGCTCTGCCGCTGGGTAGCCAGCAGGATCGTATCGCCGTCATAGACCGCGCGCACCATGCCGACTACTGTTTGCGCTGCGGCGGCGGTGCCTGTCAGCAGGCAGGTCACGGTAATCAATATGGCAAAAAGGTGTCTCACAATGCAATCCTCCCCGGATCCCGAGTATCCAGTCCCCGGTTACACCAGTTCCATCGGATAGTTGAACTCGGTGGTGCCTTCAATCGAACGCCCGGACTTGAAGGCGGCAATCACATCCATCCACCCCTCTCGCGGGGTCTGGGTCAGATCGAGCAGAAACATGCCGCACCCCTTCTGCCGCAGTTCGGCGTGCCGCTGGGTCAGGGAGAATGGCTGGCCGGCGTAAATGGTCTGCAGCCCGTCCCGGGAAATCACATGGTACGATTCGCCCCGGTCGGAAAGCAGCGGCGTGTTGCTGTGCACCTCTTTCATTTTGATCTTGGTGGTCATGACTGGCAGTGGGCCGTAGGCAATCACCCGGCAACGCGCTGGCAGGTGGCTCTGCAGCAATTGGCCAAGATTGACGTTGTCGTCTTCCGGATAGAGGGTGACGGTTTCAACGCCCAGTTCATGCCAGGCCAGGATGGCCTGGCTGTTGAGCGAGAAACAGCGGTACCAGGCGGATATATGCACCCCGTCCAGCTTCTTCAGCAGCTGCAGGTGTGAGATGTTGGCGATTTCGAAATGGCGGAAGCCCGCGTTGTGCAGTTGTCGCAGCGTGTCACGGTACAGCGGCAGGTCGCGGTCGAAGATCATGAAGGGCAACTGCCAGATAATGCGTCCCTCGCTGCCGCGCATGCGCGGTACACAGGCGCCCAGCTGGTGCATGTTGGCCCGGGTGAGCGGCAGCGCCACGCTATCGGCACCGTTCTGCAGCGGGAAGCGCCATTCTCTTGGCTGATCGATCATGATCGTCAGGTGTTCCCTGGCGGACGGGTTGCCGTGCGGGGCCGCAGGGGCGATCTCCCGCTGCGCCGCGCGGCGGCCACTTTCGACCTGCTTCCGGAAGGTGGCGTTGACGGCCTCGTTCAGTTCCGCATAGAACTGGGTGCGGATCTGTTTCATGGCGGCGGCCGGGATCAGTACGGACGGAAACCCGGGCGCATCCAGCGATTCCAGCCGGAAGGGGGATTCACCGCATTTGGCGAACTGGGTCTGCAGGAAGGCTTGCATCTCCACGCTGCGGGACGGTTCCAGTTCGCCCAGGTGATAGCTGAATTCGTGATTCAGGCCGCCAGCCTGAGCCTGCACCTTCAGCTTGTCCGACTGGAGGGATAATGTCAGCCGGCACGCGATTCTGTCGGTTTTTACCGCATCCAGCCTGCGGTTGCAGGCATTCTCGCTCATGGTGAAGGCCTCGCGGGATGAAACCTTGTAGACCGCGTCACCTGGCGAGAAATGAAACGGACACTCCACTTCAACCAGGCTGCCTGCTTTGGCCTCCATCACCTTGCGTCGGCTGCAGAACAGTTCGCGCACGGTCCAGGCCTGTCCGGCCATATCGCTTTTGGGCTGGGCCCTCAGCCGGTCCCCCACGGCAATGGCGTCCCGGGTTTCAAATGTCAGCCGTTTGCCATGCATGGATTTGATCTGTCCGACAAAACGTCCGGTGCCACCCTTCTGCCATGGGTTGGCGATGTCGTCCGGCTGCTGGGAGGCCAGAAATCCCTTGGTGGGTGTGCGCCCGAAGGAGTACTTCAAAAGCTCCTTGGCCTTGGCCAGGGCCTGCTTGCGGTTTTGTTCCGGCGCGTCCAGCACGGTGCGGTAGGCCTGAACCACGCTGGCCACATACTCGGCCGACTTCATCCTGCCTTCGATCTTGAGCGAGCGGACACCGGCGCGGGCCAGATCAGGCACCATTTCGATGGCGGACAGGTCGCTGGTGGAGAAGAAGTGGCCTTGTTTGCCGCGGTGGCTGTAGAGCCTGCGGCAAGGCTGGGCGCAACGCCCCCTGTTCCCGCTGTGGCCGCCCAGGTAGGAAGAGAAGAAGCATTGCCCGGAAATGGAGAAACAGAGGGCGCCATGCACAAAGGTTTCGATCTCCATGTTGCTGGCTGCCGTAATGGCGGTCACCTCGTCCAGGGCCAGCTCACGCGCCAGCACCACGCGTGTGAAGCCCAGCTGCTTCAGCGCCTGTACGCCGGGCAGGTTGTGAACGGTCATCTGGGTAGAGGCATGCAGCGGCAGGGTGGGAAAATGTTTATGCACCAGCCGGGCCACGGCCATATCCTGCACAATCAGGCCATCGGCCCGCATGGCTGTCAGGGCCGCCAGGGTGTCCACCAATTGGGGCAGTTCCGCTTCCTTGACCAGCGTGTTGAGGGTGATGTAGATGCGCCGGTCCAGGCTGTGGGCATAGGCCAGCATGCGCTCCATCTGGCTGAGTGAAAAATTGCGGGCGCGGGCGCGGGCAGAGAAGGACTGCAGTCCGGCATAGATCGCGTCGGCACCCGATTCCATGGCGGCAAAGAACGACTCCAGGGAACCGGCCGGTGCCAGCAGTTCGGGTTTATAAATGTTGTTGGTCATCGGGATCCTTAATCATGCCTTTGAGCTAAGAATAGAATTTGCCACAGAGTTCACAGAGAATTCAGTGAAAACACAACCGGATCGATGCGCATCCGGTTTCACCAGTCACATTCAGCACAAAATTCTGGCTCCAGCCCGAGAGGGTAACTTTCTGATCCCACTGCTTTTCAAGGGGCCGCCCGTCAGGCGAATCTTCATGCAGACTCTGAGTTCAATTCTCCGTGTTCTCCGTGGTGAATAAGCAGTTTCCAGGTCTAAACTAGAAAACGCCCCTGGCGGGGCGCTTTCAATTGTATCACTCAAGAGAAGTGTTGCACGACTGGTATGGATATCATTTTTCACAAAGGATGCGCAGCATCCTCCTGAGCGGCTCGGCGGCCCCCCAGAGGAGCTGATCGCCGCAGGTGAAGGCGGTCAGGTATTCCGGCCCCATCTTCATCTTGTGCAGGCGGCCGATCGGTACGGTCAACGTGCCGGCTATGGCGGCCGGGGTCAGCTGGGCCAGAGTGTCGGCCTTGTTGTTGGCCACCAGCTTGACCCACTGGTTGTCGTTTTTGATCAGTTCTTCCAGTTCGGACAATGGCAGATCGCGGTTGAGCTTGATGGTCAGGGCCTGGCTGTGGCAGCGCATGGAGCTTACCCTGACGCAGAGGCCGTCCACCGGGATCGGTTTAATGGTGCCCAAGATCTTGTTGGTTTCGGCGAACCCTTTCCATTCCTCGCGGCTCTGGCCGTCTTCCACCTCTTTGTCGATCCAGGGCAGCACACTGCCGGCCAGCGGAAAGCCGAATTCTTTGGTCGGCATGGAACCATCGCGCAGGGCAGCCGTCACCTTGCGGTCGATGTCCAGGATGGCGGAGGCCGGATTCTTCAGATCGTCGGCAACCACGCTGTTCAAAACCCCCATCTGGGAAAGCAGTTCGCGCATATTGGGCGCGCCGGCGCCGGAAGCGGCCTGATAGGTCATGGAGCTGATCCATTCCACCAGACCGGCGCGGAACAGGCCACCCAGGGCCATCAGCATCAGGCTGACCGTGCAGTTGCCGCCGATGAAGTCTTTCTTGCCGTCGGCCAGGGCCTGGTCGATCACCTTGCGGTTGACCGGGTCAAGGATGATCACGGCATTGTCCTTCATGCGCAGAGAGCTGGCCGCATCGATCCAGTAGCCGTTCCATCCGGCCTTGCGCAGTTCGGGGTGGGTGGCGCTGGTGTAGTCGCCCCCCTGACAGGTAATCACGGCGTCCAGCTTTTTCAGCTCATTGATGTCCGAGGCGTCCTTGAGTGTGCCGGCGCCCATGGGTGCTGGCTGACCCGCCTGCGAGGTTGAGAAAAACACCGGCTCGATAACGGCAAAATCATTTTCCTCCTGCATCCGCTGCATGAGCACTGACCCGACCATGCCGCGCCAACCGACGATTCCGACTTTCATGCCTGTCTCCCTGGATTGAATTGAAATAAGCCCTGCCGTATGGTCGGCAGGGCGATAAATCAGAGCGCTGCTACGATGGCGTCACCCATCTGTTTGGTGTTGACCAGTTTTTCTCCCGGCTGCTTCTGGTGGATGTCACCGGTACGGAAGCCCTGATCCAGCACTGTGGCTACGGCATTGTCGATGGCGTCGGCCGCCTCAACCATGCCGAAGGAGAAGCGCAGCATCATGCCGGCCGAGAGGATCTGGGCGATCGGGTTGGCAATGCCCTGTCCGGCGATGTCCGGCGCTGAGCCGCCCGAGGGTTCGTACATGCCGAAGGAACCTTCTGCCAGTGAGGCCGAAGGCAGCATGCCCAGCGAGCCGGTCAGCATGGCCGCTTCATCGGAGAGGATGTCGCCGAACATGTTTTCGCAGAGGATCACATCGAACTGCTTGGGGTTACGCACCAGCTGCATGGCCGCATTGTCCACGTACATGTGGGACAGTTCCACATCGGCATATTCCTTGGCCACGGTGTTGACGACCTCTCTCCAAAGGATTGAGCTGGAGAGCACGTTGGCCTTGTCGATCGAGCAGACCTTGCGGTTGCGCTTGCGGGCAGACTGGAAGGCAACGTGGGCGATGCGCTCGATCTCCGGCACGCTGTAGCGCATGGTGTCGAAGCCAACCCGATCGCGCCCCTGGCCTTCGATCCCCTTGGGCTGTGAGAAGTAGATGCCGCCGGTCAGCTCGCGGATCACCAGCACGTTAAAGCCGCCGGAGATGACCTCTGGCTTCAGCGAAGAGGCGCCGATCAGCGAAGGGAAGATGATCGCCGGACGCAGGTTGGCGTACAGGCCGAAGATCTTGCGCAGCGGCAGCAGCGCTCCCCGCTCAGGCTGCTCGTCCGGCGGCAGGGTTTCCCATTTGGGGCCGCCCACCGAGCCGAACAGGATTGCATCAGCGGCCTTGCAGATGTCGACAGTCGTCTGCGGCAGTGCCTTGCCTTCGTTGTCGATGCCGGCGCCGCCCACATTGGCATGCTGGCGCTCGAACTTCACATTGTATTTTCTTTCAATGGCGTCCAGCAGCTTGAGTGCCTCGGCCATTACCTCCGGTCCGATGCCGTCACCGGGCAGGACCGCTATTTTATATGTCTTGGACATTTGTTGCCTCTCAAAAAAGGAGTTCGTCCCCTTTCCCTCAGGGAGAGGGGCAGGGTGGGAGTGGGGGCTGTTATTGCCAGACCCATCCCCACCCCGACCCTCCCCTTGCAGGGGAGGGAGTAATACCTGTTCGTTTATATGCTGTTACCAGCCCCTGATCCCTGAATTAAAGCCCGGCCTTCTGCCTGAGGATGGCAGCCTTGTCGGTCTTCTCCCAGCTGAATTCGGGCAGTTCGCGGCCGAAATGGCCGTAGGCTGCGGTTTTCTTGAAGATCGGACGCAGCAGGTCGAGCTGTTCGATGATGGCGCGGGGGCGCATGTCGAAAACCTCGCGCACCAGTTCGGCCAGACGCTCTTCTGATACCTTGCCAGTGCCGAAGGCGTGGACCATGATCGAGACCGGCTGGGCCACACCGATGGCGTAGGCCACCTGTACCTCGCAACGATCGCAGAGCCCGGCGGCTACCAGGTTTTTGGCCACATAGCGCCCCATGTAGGCAGCCGAGCGGTCGACCTTGGAAGGGTCCTTGCCGGAGAAAGCGCCGCCGCCATGACGGCCCATGCCGCCGTAGGTATCAACGATGATCTTGCGGCCGGTCAGACCGCAGTCGCCCATCGGGCCGCCGACAACGAAACGGCCGGTCGGGTTGATGTAATAACGGGTGGAGGCATCCAGCAGTTCGGACGGGATGACCTTTTTGATGACTTCCTCGATGACGCCTTCCTCGATCTGCTTGTGGGTCACGTCCGGGGTGTGCTGGGTGGAGATGACAACCGTGTCGATGCGGCTCGGCTTGCCGTTGACATATTCCACCGAGACCTGGGACTTGGAATCGGGACGCAGGAACTTCAAAACGCCGGATTTGCGCACATCGGCCAGGCGTTTGACCAGCTGCTGGGAGAGCTGGATCGGCATCGGCATCAGTTCCTTGGTCTCGTTGCAGGCATAACCGAACATCAGGCCCTGGTCGCCGGCGCCCTGTTCGGCGTGCAGGCCTTCGCCTTCGGTAACCCCCTGGGAGATGTCCGGCGACTGCTTGTCGATCGAGACCAGTACGGCGCAGGTGTCGGCATCAAAGCCCATTTCCGAGTCGGTGTAGCCGATCTCCTTGATGGTCTGGCGAACGATATCGGCATAGTTGATCACGGCGCTGGTGGTGATCTCGCCGGCAACCACCGCCATACCGGTGGTGATCATGGTTTCACAGGCCACGCGGGCCTTGGGGTCCTGTTCCAGGATGGCGTCCAGGATGGAGTCGGATATCTGGTCGGCAACCTTGTCGGGGTGCCCTTCGGAAACGGATTCGGATGTGAAGATGAATTTTTCGGCCATGTTGCTGATGCTCCTCTCGTTTTATGTAATGTCTGGTCTGTTTTTCTGACCGCGGCAGCAATGCCGCAGAATGGCTAAATCTATAGGCATGTGGCTGTTTTGTCAAGCGAAGTCCCGTTGCCCATGTCCTGTTGGGCGGGCGGTCAGCTGACCTGGATCTCGAACTGCTCCTGGTGAAAACCGGGCCTCGCCCTGACGGTGACGCGTTTTTTGAAGCGCTTTTCCAGCTCTTCCAGCCCTCGGCGCTCCTCATCATAGAGCAGGTCGGCCACCTGGGGGTGTACGGAAACCGTGGCCTTGGAGCCGCGGATATCCAGCATTTCGCGGCGCAGTTCGCGGAAGATCTCATGGCAGACGGTGGTCTTGGACTTGATGTAGCCGCGGCCTTCACAGTAGGGGCAGGGCTCGCACATCATGCGCCCCATGCTCTCCCGGACCCGCTTGCGGGTCATCTCCACCAGTCCCAGCTCGGAGATCTTCTGGATGTTGGTCTTGGATTTGTCGCTTTTCAGCGCATCTTCCAGGGCCGTGAAGACCTTTTCCCGGTTGACCTCCTTCTCCATGTCGATGAAGTCGATGATGATGATGCCGCCGATATTGCGCAGCCGGAGTTGGTAGGCGATCTCCTTGACCGCCTCCAGATTGGTCTTGAGAATGGTGTCTTCCAGGTTGTGCTTGCCGACGAAGCGTCCGGTGTTGACGTCCACGGCGGTCAGTGCTTCGGTCTGCTCGATGATGATATAACCGCCCGACTTGAGCCAGACCTTGCGCCCCAGGGCGCGGCTGATCTCCACCTCCAGCCCGAAGTGATCGAAGATCGGCTCCTCTTCATCGTACAGTTCGATGGAGTATTTCATTTTGGGCATGAAGGTGGTGATGAACTGGACGATACGGTCGTAATCCGGCTTTGAGTCGACGATGATCGTGTCGACCTGTTCGGTAACGATGTCGCGCACCACCTTCTGGATCACGTCCAGGTCGCTGTGGATCAGTGACGGCGCAGTGGCGCTATCCTTGCGTCTGGCAATCTCCTCCCAGAGTTTGGAGAGGTACTGCATGTCTGATAGCAGGTCCTCTTCGCTCTTGCCTTCGGAAACGGTACGGACGATATAGCCGGAACCCGGCTCCCTGAGCCGCTCGACAGCTTCTCGCAGCCGTTCGCGCTCGGTCTCGTCCTCGATGCGCCGCGAGATGCCCACATGATCCACGGTTGGCAGGTAGACCAGATGGCGTCCCGGCAGGGAGATGTGGGAGGTGATGCGGGCCCCTTTGGTGCCCAGCGGTTCCTTGGAAATCTGGACCAGCAGTTCCTGCCCTTCCTGCAGCAGTTCCTCGATCGGGTGCAGCGGTTTCAGGTCGGGGTGGCTGTCGCGCGGGAGGGATGAGCCGTTCATCTCGGAATCCTTGCGGCTGTCGTAGAGCAGTGACTCATACTCCTCGATGGCATCGAAGACATCGGCCACATAAAGAAAGGCGGCCTTCTCCAAGCCGATATCCACGAATGCGGCCTGCATGCCGGGCAGTACCCGCAGTACCCGTCCCTTGTAGATGTTGCCGACGATGCCCTTGCCGCGGGTCCGCTCGATGTGCAGCTCGGCGATGGTGCCGTTTTCGATCAGCGCGATGCGCGTCTCGTGGGAAGCGGCGTTGATGACCAGTTCTGTAGACATGGGAAAACCTCTGTATCTGAAAAATGAAGAAAGTTAAATTACCCCTCTCCCCGGCCCTCTCCCACAGGGGGCGAGGGGGCAAAATATCTCCCCTCCCTTTATGGGAGGGGGTGGGGGAGGGTAAAAGGTTCTGTTAAGCAGTAAAAAGCACTTCCAGCTTTTCAATGCGCACATCATCCGCCTGCAACTCAGGGTTGCGGCTGATGGCCTGGGCGAACTCCAGTGGTTTGCCCCGTCCGGCCACCAACTCCACTGCGGCACCGGCGGTGGTCAACGCAGCAACCTGGCCGCGCAGGTCGATGCTCTGGCTGTCACCCTTCTTTTTGCGCTCGATCACATAATGTTCACAGTCCATGAAGGCCTGGCAGAGGCCGGGCAGCTGTTCGGTCAAAGACGGGCCAAAGGTGATGCGGTAGCGGGTTCTGTCAATCAGGGTTGAAAGCGACGGTGCCTTCAACTCCACGATCGCGGCCTCCAGCACACTCAGACCCTCTGGCAGGGCCCGGTTGAGACGGGCGGCGATTTCGCTGCCGTCAATGCCTGCCTCCACGAACATGTCCATATATTCCGCATAGGATTCCACCCCGACCGAAGTGGCCGTGGCAAATGAAAAACGCGGATGGGGGTGAAAACCCTGGGAGAACAGGATCGGTACACCGCCGCGGCTGACGGCGCGGGTAAAGACGGTTAACAGCTCCAGATGGCTTAAGTAGCGCATCCGGCCGGTCTTGGCAAACCGGATGCGGCAGCGGGCCGACCCGGTTTCCGATGGGGCCGCTGTGTCCCGGGAGGGCGTGTCGGCATCGCTGGACAGGCGGTTGGTAACGGTTTTGAAATCACAGATGCCGCAGGCCGAGCAGCTCCCTTTGCGGCAATCCGGCGTGGCGGCCTCTTCAAGCGCCTGCTCGCGCTCCTTGAGCAGGAACGGGCGGGAGATGCCGGTGTCGATGTGATCCCATGGCAGCATCTCATCCAGTCCCCTGGCGCGCAGGTACCACTCCGGCTGGATGCCGCAGTCGCTAAAGGCCTGCTGCCAGCGCTGCATGGAGAAATGCTCGTGCCAGCCGTCAAAACGGCAGCCCAGTTCCACGGCGCGTACCAGTGCCGGGGCCAGTCGCCGGTCTCCGCGGGCAAAGACACCTTCCAGAAAGGAGAGTTCGGCATCCTGCCATTTGAAGCGCAGCTTGCGCTGCTTCAGATCCAGGTGCAGCTGGTACTGGCGTTCACGAATCTGGTCGATGGATATCTGCGGTTCCCACTGGAAGGGAGTGTGGGGCTTGGGTACAAAGCTGCTGACCGAAACGCTGACGTCGCCGGGATGGCCGGCCAGTTTACCCTGATCCTTGACCTTGCGGCCCAGCACCGAGATCTGCTCCACGTCTTCCGCTGTTTCGCCAGGCAGGCCGATCATGAAATAGAGCTTGATCGAGCGCCAGCCGGCACTGAACACATTGTGGGCGGTTTCCAGCAGGTCTGGCTCGGTGATGCCCTTGTTGATTACTCGGCGCATGCGTTCGCTGCCGGCCTCGGGTGCCAGGGTGAAGCCGGTCTTGCGGACCTTCTTGATGTCCTCGATCAGCCCCTCGGTCAGGGTGCCGACCCGCAGCGAAGGCAGTGATACGGCGATCCGTTCCTGGGCATAGCGGGCCATCAGTTCGGTGATCAGCGGGGCTATGCAGGAATAATCACCGCTGGATAGTGACAACAGTGACACCTCGTCATAGCCGGTGCTGGTCAGCGATTTTTCGATCAGATCCAGGATCGTCCGGGGTGAACGCTCGCGCAGCGGTCGATAGATATAGCCGGCCTGGCAGAAACGGCAGCCGCGCGTGCAACCGCGGGCGATCTCCACTGCCACCCGGTCGTGCACTGTTTTCATGAACGGCACCACCGGCTCGGTCGGATAGGTGGCGCTATCCAGGTCAGCCAGAAAACGGCGCCTGACGCGATCCTTGCTGCCTTTGATGCGACGGATTTCGGCAACCGTGCCGTCCGCGTTGTAGCACGGTTCGAAGAAGGAAGGGACATAGACCCCTTCGATCCCCGACAGCTGCTCCAGCAACTGCGGTTTGGTGGTGCCGGCCTGTTTTGCCAGGCGCACCAGTTCGGCAATCTCGACAATCGCCTCCTCGCCATCACCCAGCAGGACAGCGTCCATGAACGGCGCCAGCGGTTCCGGGTTGTAGGCGCAGGGGCCGCCGGCCATTACCAGCGGGAAGCTCTCGTTGCGCTCTGCCGCCATGAGCGGGATGCCGGCCAGCCTGAGCATGTTGAGGATGTTGGTGTAGGAGAGTTCGTACTGCAGGGTAAAGCCGATCATGTCGCAGTCGGCCAGCGGGGTTAATGTCTCCAGGGTGGCCAGGCGCTCGTTTCCGGAACGCATCTGCTGCTCCATGTCCGGCCAGGGTGAATAGACGCGCTCGGCGGCGATCCCTTCGATCTGGTTGAGGATTTGGTAGAGGATGCGCAGCCCCAGGTGGCTCATGCCCACCTCGTACACATCGGGAAAGGCCAGGGCGATGCGCAGGTCGGCCTGCTCCTTGCGGATAGAACCCATTTCGCCCCCCATGTAGCGGGCCGGTTTTTCTATGGATAAAAGACTCATACTGTCGGTCGGGCTCTTTTCATGAAAATGGTTTTCGTCCCTTCAACTTAGCGCTGAAGCGAGTTTAGGACTTTATCAAATCGACGGCACCCAGGCAAGGGAAATGCAGTTTTTTTTGTTGCAATCGGCCGGGATTTAATGCTATACACATTTTCTCAATGCCCAGGTGGTGGAATTGGTAGACACGCAAGATTCAGGTTCTTGTGCTCGCAAGGGTGTGCTGGTTCGAGTCCAGTCCTGGGCACCAACAAACAGAAAGGGGTTTTCAGCAATGGCTGAGAACCCCTTTTTTGTTTTCCAGACCCGCATAGGCGGCGTCGCAGTTTCGATTCGTATTAACCCGGCTCAGGACTTGAAAGGTTTTGCGGAGAGAATCACGGGCAGCAGTATGTAGATGTTGTGGCTCCAGGTCGGAATGAAATAGGCGCAGAACAGGGACGCCGCTGCCACGGACAGAAAGGCCGTGCAGCGTATGGTGCCCAGCCGGATGGCGTGCTCCTCCAGATCAGGTCTGACCAGGCGGCGCTGCCTGGTGGCATAGATCCAGTTCAACTGGAACAGCAGCGCCAGTACCAGCATGTTGCCGGAAAAGAAGGCCCGCGCGGTCGGTGTGCTGCCGTAGTCGCCGATCAGCGTGGTGGAGAACGGCATCAGTACGACAAACATCAGGATCAGCATGTTGATCCAGAGATGGATGTGGTCGGTTTTGCGGATGAAGTGGGACTGGCGGTGGTGGGCGACCCAGAGTACCGCCAGCAGCATGAAGCTCATGAAATAGTTATAGATCTTGTGTGATTGCCTGATCAGCAGCTCGTGCAGCTCCATGTCGGACAGCCGCAGCGCTTC
>ENA-UPXM01002084-UPXM01002084.1-activated-sludge-metagenome-genome-assembly--contig:-NODE-2084-length-24207-cov-7.384854_pt1 | contig 24207 bp, 25 predicted proteins | sample MGYA00238178_ERZ772708 | MGnify/ENA primary metagenome ERZ772708 (study PRJEB29002, sample SAMN05720212) | activated sludge metagenome | isolation source: anaerobic digester from wastewater... | reverse complement strand
CCGGCGATGCTGAAGCAGCTGACCCCGTGTGTACAAAATCCCCGCACCGTCATTTGATTGGCCAAGCGATTGAAGACGCCAAAAATCCGCAATTACAGGCACAACCGATTGTGTTCAGAAATGATAAAAATTCGAAAAAAATCATCGATGGTGAATTTCAAGAGCGGCTAACCGAGTTTCATGCCTTGCCTTAACCAATAGCCGTTATAATCCAAGGCGCATTTATAAAAATGCGCCTTTTTTATTGATCGAGTTATACGCATTTGAAAACCCATTCTAAATTACTGGTTTATGTACTCGCAAGCTTGGCCGCGCTCGCGCCCTTTGCGATAGACACCTATTTGCCGGCCTTTCATGCCATGGCGGAGGATTTTGCAACGTCTGACGTGCATATTCAGCAAAGCCTCACCTTTTATTTATTGCCTTACGCGCTTATGACATTGTGGCATGGCGCAATTTCAGATGCCATTGGGCGCATTACCACCATCAAATGGGGATTGGGCATTTTTGTATTGGCCAGCATTGGCTGTGCGTTTGCCCCGAATGTTGAAACGCTTTGGTTTTTTCGGGCATTGCAGGGCGCCAGTGGTGGGGCGGGCAATACTGTTGCACGGGCGATGGTGCGTGATTTGTTTGAAGGGCCGCAGGCGCAGCGTGTGATGGCCACCGTGCAGATGCTATTTGGCATCGCACCAGCAGTAGCGCCTATCATCGGCGGGCTGTTACTGGGCATTCACTGGCAGGCCATTTTTATTTTTCTGGCGATTTATGCGGCCTTGAGTTTGTGGGCGGCGGCAAAATACTTACCTGAAACCATGCCGCCTGAAAAACGGCTTAAACTCTCAGCGCATCACGTTTTAGCGAGCTATAAAACCATTTTTAGCGACCATGAATACACCAAACTTTGTGTGGCGGTTGGGGCAAACTTTGCGGCATTTTTTGTCTATGTGCTAGCGAGCCCGGTTTTTTTAGGCAAATTGCTGCATTTAACGCCGCAACAATACGGCTATTTGTTTATTCCCACCGTCACAGGCATGGTGCTGGGTTCTTATTTGGCAAGACATGTCGCAGGTGTCTACAGTACCAAAAGTGTACTTAAAGCGGCCTTTGGCTGGATGCTGGCGTTGGTGCTGTTGAATATTGTGATTTGCTACACGTTACCTGCTAGGCCATTATGGAATATTTTACCAATAGCCTTGTTTAACATTGGTATGGCGCTGGCCATGCCCATTCTGTCTCTGGCAGCGCTTGATCGCCATCCAAAAATTCGCGGCACGGCAGCTTCAGGCCAGGCATTTGTGCAAATGGCACTTTCAACCATTTCAGCCGGCGCGATCGTGCCGCTGGTCTGGAGCAATGTTGCAGGGCTCGCCTGGGTTATGGCCGCTTATTTATTACTAGGAATCGGCGTGATTTCTACCAGCAAGCTATTTCACCAAACACCCTAAATCTGGCCATTAAAATAGACTCAAAAAAATGGATTTTTAGTCCATTTTACCAGCAACCTTTTTCGATGCTCTGGAAGCCTTATAAATAAAGGCTTCCAGAGCATTATTATTTTCTCGGTGTAATTTTCAACAGAATAATCAAATTTTTTATTGGCTTGAAATGGTTAAATTAAGCCAGAAAAGTAGCGCTATATTTCAAATTGTTTTTGCTGTGACTCACGCACAATGAAAGGGTGAAAATTTCTAACTTTTATTGCGAAGCCACTATTATTTATGTCTAGCGCCCCAAAAAATGTGAACCAAAAACTTTCTCCAGTAGAGCTTGCCCGCGAAACAATTAAGCAAATGGCACTCAAACGTGTTGAGCCTAATCCTGAAAATTACCTGGTCATCTACAATGAATTGGCAGGTGTTCCAGCCAAAGCAACGCTAGCGCAGGCGATACAAAAATCACTCAAAGCGCTGCCGCGTGATACACCCATGCAGATGAATTGGGTGAACCGCTGGGAAAAAATGCTCAAACAGCAAAGCTGGGATGAACTGCCCACCTTAATGGCCGATGGCATGGATGCTAAAGTCAATACGTCTAAACAGTGGCCCGATGCCATTCGCGAACTTGTGCGTGGCTGGGAGAGTAAACGGACTGATTATGACAGCAGTCGTAAAAAAGAAACCTTAGAGCGCGTGCTGATTAAGTTTGGCCAAGATGAGCAGCTGGCGCAAAAAATCCAAAATCTTGCACAAACCTGGACGCAAATCGAACCAAAAACTGGCACGGCTATTGAAATAGAAGTCGCTGAAGCTATTCCATCGACGTTAAGCTCGAGCAATATTGCGCTGGTCGATCATGCCGAGCAAGGTACGGCAGTGACTACAAATGCGACCACAACTGAAGTGTCTGTAGCACATGACAATACGCAGCTTTTTGAAATGTTTAATGCCCTAAAAGACATGTACAAGCTATCGCTTAAACATGGGCTGATACCGCGTTTAGAAGGCTATCCGGATATTGAACTAGAAGCGCAGAAATTACTGACTGAAGCCGAACGCGCCAGAAAATTCAAAGACTGGGAATCTGTCGCCAAGCACTTTAGAGCGCTGCTGATTCGCGTTGAAGTGATTGGCGCCAATGAAGTAGGCATCCGTCAGGATATTCTTGGCTTACTTAAATTACTGGTGGATAACATTTCAGAATTAGTGGCCGAAGACCAATGGCTACGCGGGCAAGTAGCGGTGGTGCAAACCATTTTATCCAGCCCGCTAGACCGCGCGCTTATTCAAAGTGCCGAGAAAAGCCTCAAAGAAATTATTTATAAACAAGGTACGGTGAAGCACAGCTTGGTTGAGGCCAAGGCTGCCTTTAAACACATGTTGGCAACTTTTGTGGACCGTCTGTCTTATATGTCGCAAACGAGCGGTGATTATCAGGAAAAAATCAGCGATTATGCAACACAGCTTTCTGCTACCGACGATATTTTCAAGATTAACGAAATTCTTGAAGGCATTATGTCAGACACGCACGTACTGCAAACCGATATCGTACGTTCGCGCGAATTGCTCATTGAGCAACGCGATGAAGCGATGTCAGCCCAAGAAAAAATCCGCCATTTGCAAAACGAACTGACCAAATTAAGCGAAGTGGTGCGGGTAGACCAACTCACGGGCGTGCTGAACCGCCGTGGCTTTGATGAAGCAATTGTGCGCGAAGTCTCTCGCGTGAACCGTGGCAGCGGCAATTTGAGCATTGCCATGTTAGATGTGGACAACTTTAAACGCCTGAACGACACACACGGCCATCATGTGGGCGATGAAGCCCTGCAACACCTTGCAAAAGTAATCCAGGACACCATCCGGCCAACCGACATTGTCAGCCGTTACGGTGGTGAAGAATTTGTGATTTTATTGCCAGAAACCAATTTAGAGGATGCCCTGATAGCCATGGCGCGCCTGCAGCGTACGCTCACCAAACGTTTTTTTATGGGGAACAACGAACGCTTGGTCATTACCTTTAGCGGCGGTATTGCGCTCTATAGACAAGATGAAGACCCAGTGGCATCCATCAACCGTGCCGATCAGGCCATGTACCTGGCGAAAAAGACCGGTAAAAATCGCGTATTGACGGAAATTGACTTAGAAGCCAAACAAATGAGTATATTGTAGGAAAGTATCTTGCGCCTAACGCATGAAAATCATGAGTCAATATCCTAATTGTAATATTTTGTTACATTTATCTTGATTTCGTCCTAAAAAGGCTAATAATAGTAAAACAAAAATATGTAATAACTCAGGGGTGGCCAAGTTGTTTTATAGCGTGCAATTTCATTTCGTAAGACGGCGACTTTTTCAACAAGGTAGTGCGCAATGCTGACGACCTTTGCATTGTCCTCTTACCAACCAGTGTTACCTCTAGTTATACCTTTCTTTGCCGTTAGTAGTTTTCAGCAATGAACCAACAGGAATTAAGTCTTCAAATCGCACTATCCAACTTTCCTGGGTTGGTCATTCAATTTCACTTAGATGATAAAAATCAATTTGTGTTTGATTATTTAAGCGATGGCTGCGAGGCGTTATTAGGCAGAACGCCAGAAGAGTTGATGCAAAATCCCAAGCAGTTTTTAGAAATGATGAATGCGCGTGAGCGCACTTTGTTATATAAGCGCCTGCAAAAATCAGTTGAAAGCCTCACTTCAGCCAACTGGGAAGGCCGCGTGTGGATTGATGGCTGGCAAGACACCAAATGGATTAACCTGCGTGCCACCCCACGTGTGCTGATGAACGGCAAAGTCACATGGGGCGGTGTGATGATGAATATCACGCAAAGTAAAAAAGAAAAAATTGAAATTGAAGCATCGCGCCGTAAACTTGCAGAATTAACCGCTCACTTAGAAACCATTAAAGAAGAAGAGCGCGCCAAGATAGCCCGTGAAATTCACGATGATCTGGGTGGAAACTTGACGGTGATTAAGCTGGGCTTGTCTAATGTTCGCAGTAAACTTGAACCGCACCAAGCCGAATTGAAGAAAAATGCACTGGGCTTAGAAACCATCACCGACAGCACGTTTGATGCCATTCACCGAATTTCGCGCAATCTGCGGCCCACTGTACTTGATTTAGGCATTGTGGATGCGATTGACTGGCAGGTTGAAGAATTTAAAAAGCAATTAGGGATTGACTGCCAGTTCCATTATAACCAGCCCGACATCAAAACCACTTCTGAGCAATCCATGACATTATTCCGTATTTGCCAGGAAGCGCTCTCAAATATCGCCAAGCATGCACATGCCACACTGGTTGAGGTGCGGTTAATTAGAGAAAATTGCCATGTTGAACTATCCATTCGTGATAACGGTGTGGGCATTAAGCCTAAAGATAAACATAAAGCCAACTCATTTGGTCTGCATGGCATGCAAGAACGTATTGAAATGCAGCATGGCACAATAAGCATTACAAAAGCAAAACCTAGGGGAACCTTGATTAAGGTCAATTTGCCCCTCGGCTAAGTGGGTGTAGTATCGCGCTGTTGTATGAAGTCATAGAAGGTAAGTATGAAAAATAACAATAAAATCAGGGTGATGATAGCGGACGACCATGCCATTTTGCGCGCCGGGCTCAAGCAGATATTAACGGCCACCGATGATATTGAAGTCATCGGCGAGGCACAAACCGCGCATGAAGCCATGAAGCTCACCACGCAACTCAACCCGGATGTGTTGTTGCTGGATATTGCCCTGCCGGACCGTAGCGGCATAGAAGCGCTTAAATACATTAAAAAAGATAACCCGCACACGGCGGTTTTGATGCTTTCCATGTACAAAGAAGAGCAGTATGCGGTGCGAGCCCTCAAATGTGGCGCTTCAGGCTATTTATGCAAGCAAAGTGCCTCAAACGAACTAGAAAACGCCATTCGCGTGGTGGCCAAAGGAAAAAAATATATTACCCCTGAAGTCGCTGAAATTTTAGCCACACACGTTGAAACCGAAACCCCAAAACCCGCACACGAACTACTCTCTGACCGTGAATTTCAAACCTTAATGATGATTGCATCAGGGCTATCCGTGAGTGAAATTGCCGATAAACTCTCGCTTTCAGTAAAAACTGTCAGCATGTACCGCACGCGTTTGCTAGAAAAAATGCAGCTGCGCCATAATGCAGACATTACGCATTATGTGATTAAAAATAACCTAGATGCCTGATTTTATGTAGGAGCGGTCCGTGACCGCGATATGAATGGTGAATAGCCGTTATTCGCGGTCGCGGACCGCTCCTACATGGATACCGTTTTATATAAAATTCATCAAAAAATCGCTACAACCTTTTTCGATGCTCTGCGAGCCTTATAAATAAAGGCTCACAGAGCATAAAAATTTTATCGTGCGATTCACACCTTCGGTTCACATCATAAAATCACTTTTTCTCCCACGGATTTTTTTTGATTTCAGCGCTTGTTACTCAACACTAACGCTCACACTTTATCCAACTTTAACCGCCGTTTTCATTGCTTGATTTAAGGCATTTTTTGCCTTGTATTGTCCCCTTGTTAAAAAAAATTATTGGCTATGATGTTGCTATTCAAATCGCCTGCAAAGGCAATCAATATCAGGGGTTTGCAAATAAATAAAACTAGTGTTGAAGCTAACAACAAAGCATCAATTAAGGAGAATGCAAAAATAATTCTAAAGTTTTAATCGTCATAACCGAAATAGATTCATCGGGCTGCTTTATTAGGCGTTAAAAAATAAAGTTCGCGATTTTTAAAAAAGGCAAATCAAAACAAATAGTTAAAGATAAGCCTAAAGTTTTTAAAACGCTTACCGATAATAGTTTTAACTGCCAAGCAATTGAATAAGTTGCAAAGCGAAAGCAGTCAAAGTGACATTAAACTTTATTATATTTTTAGGAGATTTATCATGGCATCAGTAATTAACACCAATGTAGCTTCACTTAACACACAACGTAACTTAAGTGCTTCACAATCAAGCTTAAACACATCTATTCAACGTTTGTCATCAGGTTTACGTGTCAACAGTGCAAAAGATGATGCAGCAGGCCTGTCAATTGCTAGTCGTATGGATTCACAAATTCGTGGTCAAAACGTGGCAATCCGTAACGCTAACGATGGTATTTCATTAGCACAAACAGCCGAAGGTGCTTTGGGCGCGATTGGTGATAACTTGCAACGTATCCGTGAGTTGTCTGTACAAGCTTCAAATTCAACTAATACACAAGTAGACCGTGATGCGTTGAATGCTGAGGTAACACAAATTAAAGCTGAAATCGAACGTGTTGCTAATCAAACAACTTTCAACGGTACTAAGTTGTTAGATGGTAGCTTCTCAGGTGCTAATTTCCAAGTAGGTGCAAATGCAGCTGAAACGATCTCTGTGTCATCAATTACTGATGCAAACTTGGCTGCCTTGGGCGGCACTGTAAGCACTGCAACCACTTCAGCTGCAGCATCTGGTTTAACTGGTTTTGCGACAGCGATAGCTGCAGGTGGCGTAACTATTAACGGTGTTGATATCGGTGCAGTGAGTGCGGCTGGAAGTGCTGCAGAACGTGCTGGCCAATTGGTGAATGCGATTAACCAAGTATCTGGCCAAACCAACGTAGGCGCTTCATACGATAACGCGACTGGTCAAATCAGCCTACGTAGTACAGCTGGTGCAATTACTGTAGCAGGTACAACTAACTCTGCGACAGTGGCTGGTTTTGCTAACGGTGCAACTGCAGCTGTGGCGACTACAGGCATTAATGGCTTAGATATTTCTTCATACTCTGGTGCACAATCTGCTATCACACACATTGATGCTGCTTTAAAACAAGTCAATACTGCACGTGCTGATTTAGGTGCTGTACAAAATCGTTTCACATCAGTTGTAAGTAACTTACAAACTTCTGTTGAGAACCTTTCAGCATCTAAATCACGTATCGTAGATGCTGACTTTGCTGCTGAATCTGCCAACTTAACACGTGGCCAAATCTTGCAACAAGCAGGTACAGCGATGTTAGCACAAGCAAACTCATTACCTAACGGTGTGTTAGCACTGTTAAGAGGTTAATGAATCAGTTAGTTAAAATGTAATTGAAAACCACAGGGTGATTCACCCTGTGGATTTTTTGCAGAAGGAGAACATCATGTTAAATACGACGTTAGATGTTTATGACAAAGTAAGAGTTGCGGCCGCATCGCCTGTCAAAGTGAGTGGCCCTTTGTTGTTTTCAGGTGAGGCAAAAGTTAAGGTAAAAGCGGTTGAGGTAACAGCGCCAGCACCTTTGATTGATGAGGTTGCTTTATCAAAAGCCGTGAAAATGCTCAATGACCATGTCGCCCCGGCATTGCAGTCGATTGAGTTTTCGATCGATCAAGAAACCAATCGTACCATTGTGAAGGTGATAGATACGGCAACGCAAAAAGTATTACGGCAAATTCCAAATGAAGAGGTGATGGCCATTTCCAAAACATTGGACAAATTACAAGGGTTGATGATTCGGCAAACGGCTTAGTATGCTCGGAATTTTGATTAAAGTTTTTCAAACAGATGTCGTTAAGTAAGTATACGTATGCAAGTGCTAGCTTGCATTTTATAGAGGAGTTTTGACATGGCAATTTCATCTGCAGGGATTGGTTCTGGCCTTGATGTCAATGGCATCGTATCAAGTTTGATGGCTGCAGAACAAAAACCACTGGTTGCGGTTGCCAAGCAAAAAAGTGCATTTGAATCAAAAGTTTCTGCTTTTGGCAACATGAAGAGCGCGTTGTCTACTTTTCAAAATGTTATCTCCACTTTAGCAAATCCTGCTAAATTTAATGCGCAAACGGTAACATCGGGTGACGCGAAAGTTTTTACCGCGACGGCCAATGGTAGTGCAACCAATGGGGATTATGGTGTAACTGTAAATCAGTTAGCGACTTCTCAAAAGTTGACAATGACTGGCTTGCCAAATACGACTGATGTAGTGGGTGCTGGCACTTTGACAATATCCTTCGGAACGTTTAAGCCTGCAACGGTCTCTCCCGCTGTACCAGCAAGTTTTACAGCCAATAGTGCAAAATCTGATATCACAATCCAAATCAACAGTTCTAACAACACGTTATCTGGTGTACGAGATGCAATTAACGCAGCTAACGGCAGCGTCAGTGCCACAATTGTGAATGACGGCACTTCTAATCGCCTTGTGATTACTTCAAAAGATACAGGTGAAGCAAATAGTTTAAAAATTACAGTGGCAGATGATGATGGTAATTCATTGGATTCTTCAGGCTTATCACAGCTTGCCTTTGATCCGCTTGCGAGTGCTGGTAGCGGTAAAAATATGGCACAAATGCAGGCAGCTAAAAATGCACTACTTGAAATTGACGGAATTAGCATCTCTAAACCAAGTAACCTGATTACTGACGCAATTGAAGGCGTTACCTTGAACTTGCTTAGTGTTAGTAGCACAAGTGTAGGTCTAGGTATTTCGACTGATAAAGCGAAAATAAAAGATTCAGTTAAAGGTTTTGTCGATGCTTTTAATAAGCTTGATGACACTTTACGTGCCCTGACTAAATATGATGAATCAGGAAAATCTTCTGGTGCATTATTGGGTGATTCAACGGTGCGTACAGTCATCAACCAAGTTAAGGCTGTGTTTACAAAAGCGATTCCAACAGGTAATTCAATTGACTCATTGAATCAGATTGGAGTTTCATTTCAACGCACCGGTAAGCTGGCAATCGACGATACTAAGTTAACTGCTGCGATTGATACACATTTTAATGAATTGGCTTCTCTATTTACATCATCTGCTAAAGCAACTGATTCTTTGGTGAGTTATGTTGGTAGCAGCAATAAAACGCAGGTGGGAACATATGCAGTGAATGTGACACAGCTTGCTAGTGAAACAGTGAGTGTAAGTGGAACGATTAATGGCGTAGCTGCAAATGGTTTTGGTTCAAAGCTTGTTGGTGCAGTGGGGGACGCAAGTGAGGGACTTAGCCTTAAAGTATCTGGCGGTGCATTGGGGGCAAGAGGGACTGTAACGTTTACGCGAGGCTATGCTGCAGAGCTTGATAACATCATCTCAAAACTGCTGAGCGATGATGGTATCTTAGCAGCAAGAACAGATGGGCTTAAGAGTTCAATCACCAGACTAAATAAACAAACGGACGCACTCAATGTAAGGCTGGCCGCAGTTGAGGCACGCTATCGCGCGCAATTTACTAAGCTGGATTCCCTTATGTCGAGTATGCAGGCCACCAGTACATTCCTTACACAACAAATTCAGGCATTTAGTGCTAATAGTAAATCACAATAACGAAAGGTATAGATGATGTTCGGACAAACAAGACAAGGCGCGAATATGTACGCCAATATGGGCTTAGAAACAGGCGTGCTGGCTGCTAGCCCAAATAAACTCATCATCATGCTCTATGACGGCGCAATCAGTGCCTGCCGCGGGGCAATTGTGCATATGCAACATCAGGAAATTCAAAAGAAAAGTGACATGATTGCAAAGGCGATTATGATTATTGAAAGTGGTTTACGGTTGAGCTTGAATAAAAAAGAAGGTGGCGAAATTGCCACTAATTTAGATGCGCTGTATATTTATATGAGCAACCGCTTAACCATTGCCAATATCCGTAACGAGCCTCAAATCATTACCGAAGTAATTCAGTTGCTGGCAGACCTTAAAGGCGCGTGGGAAGCCATTGAAAAAACCCAACAAGTGGGCAATGGCGTGCCATTGGCTTATTCTCAAACCATTTAATTTAAGCGAGTATCGTGAGAATGGAACAACAAAATACCGTCGTGCTTTACGAATCAGTGGCTGGCATCATGCATCGCATGTTAGATGCAGCAAAGCAGCAAGAGTGGGATGCGCTGGCTGAAATGGAAAGTCATTGCGCGCAAATGGTGCAAATGATAAAAGTCATGGAGACTGCCAGTTCGCTCACTGAAGAAGAGCTTGCGCGCAAACTCATCAGCGTAAAAAGTATACTCGCCAATGACCGCGAAATCCGTAATATCGTCTCGCCCTGGATGGCCAAACTGAATGCGATGATGCACAGCAACCAAATGGAACAAAAGCTCTCGCAGGCTTACCAGCATTAACCCACCGTCACCAATCAATGGCTTTGAGCGTCACTTAAATGTTTAAACCAGCCGATATTGCAGGCGTGTTACCCGTACCTAGGGTGTTGCCGATTATTGCGGTTGAAAAGATTGGTGACCCAACGCAGGCGTTGTTAAGCCGCGCTAATCAATTTTTAGTCGGTCAAGAATATTTAGCCACAGTGGCAGCAAAAACCACCGATGGAAAACAGTTGGTTGAAATAGAAGGCCAGTTGCTAAAAATGGACCTTGGCAGCCAAGTTGATAAAGGACAAACGCTTTCACTGCGGTTTATGCAGGCGCAGCCAGTGCCGACCTTCTATTTATTATCAGCCGATAAATCCAACAGCGCAGCCACTGCTGCCATCAGCCAAGCAGGATTTTTATTGGGCAGCATTATAAAACAGGCCGAAGAAGAAGGTGCTTCCATACGTTATCAGGCCAATGGTGTGGTGACGCAGCAACCGCAACATCCAGCGCAACTGCATGTGGATTTAAAAAATGCGTTGCAACACAGCGGACTATTTTTAGAAGCGCACCTTGCAGAAGTGGTGGCAGGTAAACGTAGCATTGAGAGCATGCGAGTTGAATTGCAAAACGTGGCAAATCAACCCCCCAATGCAACGCTCAACACGCTGCCCGCACAGCAACTGGCCGCGCTAGAGCATCAGCGTCTTTCATGGCATGGCGAGATTTGGCAAAATCAGACCATGGATTGGGATGTGACGTTTGACGAGCCGCGCGAACATGCAGAGCAATCAGGCCAAGATGAAGCGCAACAAACGAGGCCTGTCAGCAGTGAAATCACCATGCATTTGCCACATTTGGGCAAAGTATCCGCACGAATTGGCGTGGCAGATGGCCGCGTTAGCATTCATATGTTTGCAGAAAGCCCACAAACGCTCGCAACCTTTAAAAATGCGCGCCAGCAACTTTTTGCATCCATGCTTAATCAAGGCCAGGCACTTGAAGCGCTGACGGTAGGCCAATATGAATAACCTCGCGCAGCCGCTACATCAACAGCAAGCCATTGCACTTGCCTATGGTGCAAATGATTACGCACCAAAAGTGGTGGCAAAAGGGCGCGGGGCAGTGGCCGAACAGATTATTGCCTTGGCAAAAGAACACAAAGTGTTTGTGCATGAATCCAAAGACTTGGTGAATTTACTCATGCAGGTGGATTTAGATGCGCATATTCCGCCAGAATTGTATATGGCGATTGCCGAAATTTTAGCTTGGATTTATCGGCTGGAAGCAGAAAAATCGCAATCGGAACAAGCCGGAAAATTTGAGGAAAAAATCTAAAAATCACAGTGATTTTTTGTGCAAACCTTTTTGATGCTCTGGAAGCCTTGTAAATAAAGGCTCATAGAGCATAAAATTTTTCTCGAGGGAAATATTACAGAAAGTAAGTTGTTTTTTTAAAAGCTTTTAAACCTGCATATTCATGATGTCATGATACGCCGAAACCAGTTTATTTCTCACTTGAATGGTGGCCTGAAACGAAATGTTGGCTTTTTGGTTGGCAATCATAACGTCGGACAAACTGACGCTATCGTCACCCATGGCAAAGTTTTTGCCTAATTGCTCGGCATTTTTCTGTACTTGGTTAACTTGATCTAATGAAGCTTTTAGGGCATTTGAAAAATCAACTTTTGATGTATTACCGGTAGATTTTGTACCAGCAACATTGAGTGCAGTTAAAGCCTCGGCCTGTGGACGCTGCGCCGCAGCTTTGAGTTGTGCCAGCATCGATTCAATTCGGCCAGCGTCGATTCCGCTTGTTTTCATCGGGCTTGTACTCCATTCCATTCAAAAATTTCAATACTTCCTATGCGTGTGTTCTAGGCGCATTTAACTCAAGGTTGTATCACGGTGAACAATTTAACATGCACGCACATGACTAAGCGGCGCAAATAAGCTCAATAAAACCGCTCTATTCTAAAAATTGAATTTGCAGTAGTTGCGCATAATAGTCACTAATCCGCCAAAGGAGAGTGAAAACGCTCCGGATGGCATTGTTAGTTGAACTGATTGTGTACGAAATTGGAGATTGATGATGGCAGCCTCGAACGCCACCCTAACAAACGAAACCGCCATGGGCATGGGCGGCATGCCACAATTGGGCAATAAGCTGATGCTGGTTGCAGGCATTGCGGCCGTAGTTGCCGTGATGGTGGTGTTTTGGTTGTGGAGCCAGCAACCAGATTACCGTGTTTTATATTCCAATTTTTCAGATAAAGACGGCGGCACCATTGTGGCGGCGCTTGAAAAAATGAATGTGCCGTATAAATTTTCTGATGGTGGTTCAGCGATTTTAGTACCCGCTGCTCAAGTACACGAAGCAAGGTTAAAACTGGCGGCAGATGGCTTACCTAAAGGCGGCAACGCAGGTTTTGAATTGCTGGAAAACCAAAAATTTGGGGTTTCGCAATTTGTCGAGCAGGTTAATTTTCAGCGCGCATTGGAAGGTGAGTTAGAGCGCAGTGTGCAGTCAATTAGCGCAGTTGAAGGCGCTAAAATTCACTTGGCCATTCCCAAAGCTACTGTATTTGTGCGCGACCAACTCAAACCAACAGCTTCGGTATTACTGAATGTGCGTGCTGGACGCAATTTAGACCCGCAACAAGTGGCGGCCGTTGTGCACCTAGTGGCCAGTAGCGTGCCTAATTTACCCATTGAAAACGTAACAGTGGTAGACCAGCACGGTACGTTGTTGTCTGACACTTCTAAAAAAGCCGGCGCAAATGGCTTGGATGCTACGCAAATTAAATATATCGATGAAATGCAGCAAAGCATCGTTAAACGTGTGGAATCGATTATTGCGCCAATCGTCGGTGCTAAAAATGTACGTGCAGAGTCTAGTGTTGAGGTTGATTTTTCATCCATCGAGCAAGCGGCTGAAACTTATAAACCGAACCAGCGGACTGAAGACGCAGCGATTCGCAGCATGCAAAATAGCGAATCACAAACAGCCAATGGCGGCGCTGCTACAGGTGTGCCTGGTGCTTTATCTAATCAGCCGCCCGCCAACGCTACCGCACCAATTGTCGCCGATGGCGCAACAACAGGCGCTGCGGCTGGTGCTGAAACTGCTGCCATGAACAGCCAAAAAAATACCACGACGAATTTTGAAGTGGATAAAACCGTGCGTTATACCCAACAAGCAATGGGCGGTGTTAAGCGTATTAATGTGGCGGTGGTGGTCAATAATATGCAAGTGATTGATGCTAAGGGCAAAGTGACTTATCGTCCGCTTTCAGCCGCTGAAAAACAGCAAATCAATGACCTAGCCATGCAGGCCATGGGTTTTAACAAAGAACGCGGTGATTCATTAACCGTGGTCAACAGCCCATTTGCAGAAAATCCAGTAGAGCCAGTGGCTGAATTGCCACTTTGGAAAAATCCGACCGTGGTTGAATACGGTAAAGATGCTTTGCGCTTTTTAGTGGGCATTATTGTGTTGATGATGCTTTATAAACGCGCGCTAAAACCAATGCTCAATAAACTCACCGCGCCTGCACCGCAGTTGTTACCTGCACCACAGGGCAATCAAGAAGATGCAACGGTGACTTTAAGTAATCAATCCGGCAATGCATTGCCGCCTTACGAGCAAAATTTGCTTGCCGCAAAACAAATGGCAAAGGATAACCCACGCGTGGTGGCAAGCGTAGTTTCAAACTGGACGAACGGAAATGAGTCATAAATGAGTGATGCAGGCGTAATGAGAAGCGCGGTACTAATGCTGGCGCTTGGCGAAGATGAAGCCGCAGAGGTGATGAAATATCTTGGCCCGAAAGAAGTGCAGAAATTGGGTGCCGCGATGGCATCATTGAAATCGGTCGGGCGTGATCAGGTAGAAACTGCGCTCAGTGAATTTATGCTGGAAGCTGAGCAAAATAGCAATTTTGGTCTGGACTCAGATGAATATATACGCTCAGTACTGACCAAAGCGCTTGGCGATGACAAAGCATCAAACTTGTTAAACCGCATATTGCAATCCAGTGATGCCAGCGGGATTGAAGGCTTGAAGTGGATGGACTCACCGAGTGTGGCTGACCTGATTAAAAACGAGCATCCCCAAATTATCGCGACGATTCTAGTCCATTTAGAACCAGACCAAGCGGCCGAGATTGTCAGCAATTTCACCGATCGTCTGCGTCAGGATGTGATGTTAAGAATTGCCACGCTAGATGGTGTGAAGCCAATTGCCTTGCGTGAACTTAATGAGGTGATGACGAAATTGCTCACCGGTAATGAAAACCTCAAAAAACAAAGCATGGGCGGTATTAAGGTCGCGGCTGAAATCATGAATTACATGGGCGGTGAAAAAGAGGCCGAGTTAATGGAAGGCCTGAAAAGCTACGATGAAGACATGGCGCAGCAAATCATGGATGAGATGTTTGTGTTTGATAACATCATGGATGTGGATGATAAGGGTATTCAGGCACTGCTAAGAGAAGTGCAGTCCGAAACATTGATTATTGCGCTAAAAGGCACTACCGAAGAAATGCGCGACAAGATTTTCCGCAACATGTCATCACGCGCGGCAGAAATGATGAAGGAAGATTTAGAAACCAAAGGCCCGGTCAAACTTTCAGAAGTGGAAGCGCAACAAAAACAAATTCTGCAAATTGTGCGCCGTTTGGTAGATGAAGGACAGATTATGTTGGCAGGTAAAGGCGGTGATGACCAATATGTCTAATTTCGCCACACCTAAAGAACAGCAAACTGCATACGAACGTTGGGAAATGTCATCTTTTCCGGATGATTTTTCGCAATCTCGCCCAGCCAGACAAAAGCCAGAAAAAAGTAGTGCTGATGCAGGCGTGTTAGCCAAAATTATTGAAGGTGCACGCAAGGAAGCATATGAAAAAGGCATTCAAGAAGGCTTTACGGTCGGCATGGCAAAGGCCAGAGAACAGGCCTTAGTTGAAAAACAGGCGTTTGTGCAGTTGATGGATAATTTCAGCACAGCGTTAGAAAAAAAAGATGCGCAAATTGCAGAAGATGTACTGAGCCTTGCACTTGATATTGCAAAAGCAATGCTGAAAATCAAACTCAACGTTGACCCAACAGTAATTTTGCCATTAGTGATGGATGCGATTCATTACTTACCAAGTGTTCAAAAGCCCGCCAGAATTCTGGTGCATCATGAAGATGCGCATATTCTGCGCGAATATCTGGCTGAAGAGTTATCAAGTCAGGAATGGCAAGTGCAAGAAGATAGCAATATCGAACGCGGTGGTTGCCTAGTGGAAACGGGCGCTAACCAAATTGATGCCACTAACCAAGTACGCTGGAAGCGCATTAGTGAAGCTTTGGCACAAAAAGATGATTGGTTATTGCCATAATGCAAGCAAACGCGATTAGCCAAGAAAAAGCCACCAGCAACATCCACCAGGAGCGCTGGCAGGATTACATTCGTGATTGCCGAGAAATTTTACGCATTATCGAACCCTTAGAAATTGCTGGCCGTATTACCAAGCTCACAGGCTTGGTGATGGAAGCGGTTGGTATTCAACTGCCGATTGGTTGCGCCTGTTATGTGCCATTGGCAGAAGGTCGCCGCGTAGAAGCTGAAGTAGTCGGGTTTGATGGTGACGTACTATTGCTCATGCCGCAAAGCAGTGTAGATGGTGTAGTCCCAGGGGCAAAAGTTTTTGCACTGGAAATTGCCGAAGCACTGCCCAAGCCACATTTTAATAATCCGCCACGCAGAAGGGTGACTGACCGTGCGCGCCATTTACCTGTGGGTGAAGATTTATTAGGCCGCGTAGTGGATGGCGCAGGCAACCCGCTTGATAACTTGGGCAAAATTGAGTCAAGCAAAAGTGCGCCGTTGAGTGCGCGGCCGATTAACCCGCTAATGCGCGCGCCGATAGAAGAAACGCTGGATGTCGGCGTACGTGCAATTAACGCCATGCTGACCGTTGGTCGTGGGCAGCGAATGGGGCTGTTTGCAGGGTCCGGTGTTGGTAAAAGTGTGTTGCTTGGCATGATGGCGCGCTACACCACCGCAGATGTGATTGTAGTAGGTTTAATTGGCGAACGCGGCCGTGAAGTACAGGAATTTATTGAACATATTTTGGGTGAAGAAGGTTTAGCACGCTCAGTGGTAGTGGCCGCGCCGGCAGATGCCTCCGCGCTGATGCGTTTGCAAGGTGCCAACTACGCGACTACGATTGCCGAGAGCTTTCGTAACCAAGGCAAAAATGTGTTGTTGATTATGGATTCGCTTACGCGTTATGCCATGGCGCAGCGTGAAATTGCGCTGGCCATTGGTGAACCGCCTGCGACAAAAGGCTATCCGCCATCCGTTTTTGCAAAATTGCCCGCGCTGGTAGAGCGCACGGGTAACGGTATGCGCGGTGAAGGTTCAATTACCGCGTTTTATACTGTGCTGACGGAAGGTGATGACCAGCAAGACCCGATTGCTGATGCAGCGCGTGCGATTTTAGATGGCCATATTGTGCTAAGTCGCAGTTTGGCTGAAAGCGGGCATTATCCTGCCATTGATATTGAGCAGTCGATTAGCCGCGCCATGCACAACATTACCAGCCCTAAACACCAGAAAATGGCACGTAAATTAAAACAACTGAATTCGCGTTATATGCGCAGTATTGATTTGATCAACGTGGGCGCTTATGAAGCAGGTAGTGACCCGGTGCTGGATGAAGCGATTGCAAAGCGCGAAATGGTAGAAGCATTTTTACAGCAAGATATTGATGAATCAGCAGCCTTTAGCGATAGTTTGCAGGGTTTAGCCGACATGTTAGTAGATGAATAATGTTGATGGGGACGAGTACAAAATGACAACGATTTCTCCTCAAGTATTAAAACTGCTGACTGAAACAGCAGCAAAAGAAGTAGAGCTTGCCACAGAAGCGCTGGCAAAGGCTATGAAGCAGGCCACCGAGGCGCAGCAGAAACTTGATATGCTGATTGAATATCGGCGTGATTACTTAAACAATTTAAGTAAAACCTTGGAACGTGGCATGAGTGCAGAAGCACATCAAAATTTTCATCACTTTTTGGCCAAGTTAGACCAAGCGGTAGCGGGGCAAAAGGATGTGCTGGTATCGACGCAATATCAGGTGACCATTCAAAAACAGCTTTGGCAGGAATCTCAGCGTAAAAAGCGCTCGTTTGAAGTGCTCACCACGCGCAAAAATCAGCAAGCGCACCGCGTGGCACTTAAAAAAGAGCAAAAAGATATGGATGAATTTGCCATGCGGGCAAGTCACAAAAAATAACGTGCGAGATACAAATCGTTTTATTCATTTTTAAATGTTTCAAGTCATCGTTTGGAGTTTGATATGATGCAAAAAACCTCAACATCAGCAGCACCAGTGCTGACTATCAGTAAATTAAATGGCTTTGAAAATAAAGCCAACGCCAATGTGGAAACGCAGGCTACTGCACCAGTGAACGCATTTCAATCTGTGCTGAAAACGCAGCAAAAGACACAAATCAATCAAGCGCCAAAAGTAATTGAGCAACGCCAACAACCAGTAGCCAAAACACGCTCAACACATGAGGGCGGTGATAATAAAGCCACTAAAAATACAGAAGCTATAGCGCTGAACGCAAAGACTCACGTAAAAGTAGATGCCGCCAAGCAAGAAACGCAGCAAATGAACAGCACAAGCACAGTAGATGAAATGGTGGCACTGGCAATGAAGGCGTTACCAGAGGGTGCTACAGTGAATCAGGAAGAAGCACGCTTAAATGTTGAAGTGCCTGAAAACAGTCAGCCTGCTGGTATTGCGTTATTTGGCTTAACGCCGGCAGTGGTTCAAGCCGCAACCTCACAGGACAATGGCAATGAAACCCAAACTGGCGGCAGTGCAAAGCTAACGGCCAATGTACATGGTGCAGGCCATTTAGATAGCAAAAATGCTGCCCTTCAACCCGAACTCCTGAACGGTAAAGCCACCAAAGAAGTCGATGTATCGACATCGATAGGGCGCGACGCATTTGATACATCATTGAATGACGCAAAAGTGTTGCAAGCAAACGTGCAGAGTGCAACATTAAATGCCTCCATGGCTAATCAAGAAGCAGAAAATCCAGCGCAATTGCTATCAACAATGTCTGGTTTGCAAAAACCGTTGGCAGCACCTGCTTTCGAGAGTCCGCAGGTGGCACAGCAAGCGGTAAGTAGCCATGTCGCCGAACCATTTTCAGGTAAAGCTACCTGGAATCAAGCCATCAGCCAGCGTGTACTGTGGATGGTGGGTGCAGGCGAGCAATCTGCCACACTCACGCTTAATCCACCCGATTTAGGGCCGCTGCAAGTCGTGGTGCAGGTGCATAATGGCATGGCGGATACACGCTTTACTTCTGATAATGCTGAAGTGAGGCAGGCGCTGCAAGACGGCATGGAAAACTTACGCGAAAAAATGCGCGAATCAGGCGTGCAACTCGGCCAAACTAATGTGCAGTCAGGCGAGCAGTCGCGCCAAGAGTTTCAACAAGCTACACAACAAAACAATTTAGATGCACGTAAAAGTAGCAATTCTAATACCGCGCAAAATACACCCGTCTTAAGTCAAGTAAAATCGTACGTTGCCAACGGCTTGGTGGATACTTTTGCATAGCCATTTGCGCTGTTTTATAACGCATATCAACAACCTATACTTTTGTATTAGCGCCTTGTAAATCTCCCGAGAAAAAGTTTATGCTCTGCAAGACTTTATTTATAGGGCTTGCAGAGCATCAAAAAAGGTTGTGAGTAAAAGTGGCATTAAAAACTACTATTTATTGAGGCTTTTTTTTAATCGATTCCCGCAGGTAAAGCGCTTGCATCTTGTCAGCAATTGTTAATATAACGCCTTTTTCCCCTTCTAATCCACGCATGTTATTGCGTTATTTTTCTCCATAATGGCATTGTCGATTTAGCATTTGGCTGTGCTGAGCAGTCAAAACCTGTGTTTATAAAGAAAGGCAATACCATGGCAGCAGATCCAAAACCAGAAGCCGCTGAAGCGGCACCAAAATCAAAAAAGAAATTGATTATCATCATTGCGGCAGTGGTGTTGCTGGCTGGTGGTGGCGGTGCGGCTTGGTTTTTTACCCAAAGCAAAGCTGACCATAAAAAAGAAGTGAAGCATGAGGAGGTTGAAAAAGCGCCGGTTTTTGTCACGCTTGAGACGTTTACCGTGAATTTGCAGCCAGACCCCGATGAGAAGTTTCTGCAGTTAGATATCACCACGCAAGTGGCAACGCCTGAAGCCGCTGAGCAGCTAAAAGCGCAAATGCCGGCGGTGCGCAACCGTTTGTTGATGCTGCTCACTAGTAAACTTGCCTCAGAAATTTCCACTACAGAAGGCAAACAGGCGCTGAGTGAAGAAATTACCGCCGAACTTAAAAAACCGTTTAGTGAAAAAGGCAAACCGCTGGAAATCTCAGGCGTTTTCTTTACTTCATTTGTCATTCAATAAAGACGCGAAATTTTTTAAAGCGAGTACTGCACCGTGGCTGATAAATTTTTATCTCAAGACGAAGTTGATGCCCTGCTCAAAGGCGTGGATGGCGATGACGATGACGGTCAAGCCAAAGGGGATGAGAGTGAGGTTCGCCCGTATAACCTGGCCACGCAAGAGCGCATTGTGCGGGGCCGCATGCCCACGCTTGAAATTATTAACGAGCGCTTTGCACGGTTGTTACGTATTGAGTTGTTTAACTTTTTGCGTCGTGCCGTGGAGGTTTCCGTCGGGCCAGTTAAAATCACTAAATACAGTGATTTTATTCGTAATTTAGTCGTACCCACCAATCTTAATTTAATCAACATTCACCCTTTACGCGGCACAGCGTTGATGGTGTTTGACCCAACTTTAGTGTTTTTAGTGGTCGATAACATGTTTGGCGGCGATGGTCGTTTTCATACCCGTATTGAAGGCCGAGATTTTACCCAAACCGAACAGCGTATCATTCAGCGCATTTTAAATATTGTGTTTGATACTTACTCAAAATCCTGGGAGCCAGTCTACCCAGTGCGCTTTGAATATATTCGTTCAGAAATGAATACCCAGTTTGCCAATATTGCCACGCCCAATGAAGTGGTGGTGGAAGTGACGTTTAACATTGAGCTTGGGCCCGCCAGTGGCGAAGTGCATTTGTGCATTCCTTATTCAATGATAGAGCCTATTAGAGATTTGCTTGCGTCGCCTTTGCAGGGTGAAGTGTTAGGCGTAGATAAGCGCTGGGTAAAACTGATGACGCAACAAGTGCAGGCGGCTGAAGTGGAAATTGTGACGGACTTAGCAAAAACCAATATGCGGTTGGGTGATGTACTCAATATGAAAGTGGGCGATGTGATTCCTTTGCAGATTGATGAAGCAGTTGAAGCCAACGTCGATGGCATTCCTGTGATGTTATGCAAGTACGGAATTTTTAACGGGCAATATGCCTTGCGAGTTGAAAAACTGTTGAGATCAAACTCAACAGAATATGTTAAAGGAGAGCCATATGGCGACTGATACAGTAGATGATAATGATGTAGAGGCAATTGCCGATGATGTGTGGGGTGCGGCGATGGCTGAGCAGTCTGCGGCAGAAACCTCTTCTGTGCTGCAAAACAGCAGTGCGGATCAATCACAAGTGTTTACCGAGTTTTCGGCAAAAAATAAACTGCACGAAACACAAAATGACATTGATTTTATTTTGGATATTCCAGTGCAACTCACCGTTGAACTGGGCCGCACAAAGATTGCCATTAAAAACTTATTGCAACTCGCGCAGGGTTCAGTAGTGGAGTTGGACGGCATGGCGGGTGAGCCGATGGATGTGTTGGTCAACGGCTGCCTCATCGCCCAAGGTGAAGTGGTGGTGGTGAATGACAAATTTGGTATTCGCCTCACGGACATTATTACGCCAGCAGAGCGTATTCGTAAAATCAATCGATAACGTTGTGATGAATGCTAAACACGCAACACTAATATTGGCTGGCACGCTTGGTGCGCCACTATACTCGTGGGCTGCCACGGCCACCAGCACAGCGCCCTCAACCTCTGGCAGTTTATTTAAAGTGTTTTTAGGGTTAGCTGCCGTCTTGCTGGTGATGGCGGCCATTACCTGGGCGCTAAAGCGCATTGTGCCAGGCGCGGGTGGACAGCAGTCGGTGATTAAAGTAGTAGGTGGTGTGAGTGTCGGTAACAGAGAGCGCGTGGTGGTGGTGGAGGTTGCAGGCCGCTGGCTAGTCGTGGGCGTTGCGCCAGGGCAGGTGAACGCCATTGCAAATTTAGATAAAGCAGAAAACTTCCAAGAGGCGATACAAAATACTGCTGTAAATTCAGAGGCTGGCCTGCAAGGGTTTCCGCAGTCATTATCGCCGCAATTCTCAACATGGTTAAAAAAGTCAAAAGATAAACTGGCTGCACATTCAAATGCAAAATAAACAATCAAAAATTATCGCATTATTAGGTTTGCTAGCAGGATTATTACTGCCATTGAGCGGTTTTGCAGAAAATGGTCTGTCAGTCATCAATGCAACACCGGCAGCCGGTGGTGGGCAAAATTATAGTCTGAGTTTACAGACTTTAATTCTGCTCACATCACTCACTTTTATTCCTGCCGTTGTGCTGATGATGACAGGCTTTACCCGCATCATCATTGTGCTATCGTTACTCAGGCAGGCACTAGGTACACAGTCTGCGCCACCCAATCAGGTGATGATTGGACTATCGTTATTTCTAACCTTTTTTGTGATGAGCCCGGTGATCGATAAAATTTACACCGATGCTTATCAACCGCTGGCTGAAAATAGAATTTCTACCGAGCAGGCCATCGACATTGGTTCAAAACCGCTTAAAGAATTTATGCTCAAACAAACGCGCGAGTCAGATTTGGCCTTATTTGTGAAAATGGCGCAAATCGAAAAAATTGACACGCCAGAACAAGTGCCGCTAAAAGTGCTTGTGCCCGCATTTATGACCAGTGAACTCAAAACCGCGTTTCAAATTGGTTTTGCGATTTTCATTCCGTTTTTAATTATTGATATGGTGGTTGCCAGCGTCTTGATGTCAATGGGGATGATGATGGTGTCGCCGGCTATTGTGGCACTACCTTTTAAACTCATGCTGTTTGTGTTGGTGGATGGTTGGGCGCTATTAATGGGCTCGCTCGTACAAAGCTTTTTCTAAGTTGAATAGATAGGATAAAAATATGACGCCCGAAAGTGTGATGTCCCTTGGCGGCGAAGCCATGCAAATTACCTTAATGGTTGCAGCGCCAATCTTGTTGACAGTGCTCATTATCGGCTTAGTCGTCAGTATTTTTCAGGCGGCCACGCAAATTAACGAGCAAACCCTATCGTTTATTCCAAAGCTGGTTGGCGTGTTTGTTGCACTGATTTTCACTGGGCCTTGGATGCTCACCACCATGGTGGACTACATGCACCGCGTATTCACCAGCATTCCGGCAATGGCCAATTAAACTTACTTGCCTTGAAATAACCGTAATATGATTTCTATTAGTAGCGAACTTCTGCAAACATGGATTATTTCGCTACTTTGGCCGCTCACTAGAGTGTTGGGCTTTATTGCCATCGCGCCAATTTTTAGCCACAACGCGATACCCAACCAAGTTAAATTGGGTTTTGCCATTATGCTCACCCTGATGGTCATGCCGATTATGCCGCCATTACCACAATTTGAGATTTTTTCGTGGTACGGTTTGTTATTGCTGGTCGAGCAACTCATCATCGGCCTCGCGATTGGCTTTAGCATGCGCGTGGTGTTGGCCGCCATTGATATTGCCGGACAAATTATTGGCATGACCATGGGCCTAGGTTTTGCCAGTTTTTTTGACCCCAACACGCATGGCCAAAGCACCGCCTTAACGCAGTTCTTAATTTTAATTACCATGTTGGTATTTTTAAGTTTAGATGGGCATTTGCTAATGGTAAGCGCCGTGGTCGATAGCTTTACCACTATGCCCATTGCGCTCAACGGTGCAAATTTTCAACCCATGAAAATCGTCAACTGGGCAGAAGCAATTTTTAGCACAGGGCTGTTGCTGAGTTTGCCAGCGATTACCGCACTTTTGATGACCAATATGGCGCTTGGCATATTAACCAGAACCGCGCCACAGCTGAATCTGTTTGGTATCGGCTTTCCAATCACGCTCAGCATGGGCTTGCTGATTATTTTGCTCACTTTACCGGGCATGCTAAAACCGATAGAAAATTTGATTGAGCAAGGCTTAAGTCATATGTCTGAAATTGCCACCAACCCAAGCGCAATTGACCCAATTCTGAAACCGTAGTTTTCCAAATTTAACCTAGCAAACAACAAAAAAAGCACTTTAAAAAGTGCTTTTTTTGTTGAGTTTTTACATCAACCTTTTTAGATGCTCTGCGAGCCTTTATTTACAAGGCTTGCAGGGCAGTAAATTTTCCTCGGCAATCTTTAGCACTGTTTTAAGTGTATTTTGCCAATTGCAAAGTTACGCATTATCTCTAGCTAACCATCTCGATAAAACGGCAAACAGTTGGTCTGGTTCAAGCGGTTTGTGTAGCACAAGGTAACCTTCGCTTTCAGCATTCTGAAGTTCGGGCGAATTGAATTCCCCGCTAATCATCGCACCGTGCGCTTCGGGGTTGCGTTCCAGTAGTGCACGTAAAACTTCAAAGCCACTTTCACCAGCACGCAAGCGTTGGC
>ENA-UPXM01002079-UPXM01002079.1-activated-sludge-metagenome-genome-assembly--contig:-NODE-2079-length-24245-cov-18.337991_pt1 | contig 24245 bp, 20 predicted proteins | sample MGYA00238178_ERZ772708 | MGnify/ENA primary metagenome ERZ772708 (study PRJEB29002, sample SAMN05720212) | activated sludge metagenome | isolation source: anaerobic digester from wastewater... | reverse complement strand
CCGAATCCCGGCCACAGGAAGTGTCCGTCTTCGCCCCTCCTGAACCAGTTGACGGCAAAGATTTTCGGAAGCTTATCTAGGTCGCCTTTGCGCCCGATCTCGAGCCAATGACTGAGATAGTCGGCGACGTGGTAGCCGATGAAGGGCAGCATGGCGAACGGGTCGCGACGAACTTGTCCGATTTTGTCGGAGATGACGGCCGCCGTGATCTCGGATCCCATGACGGCTCCGAGGAAGACACCGTGCTCCCAGCTAAGGCTCTGATAGACGAGCGGAATCGTCGAAGGGCGTCGCCCCCCGACGAGAATCGCGTCAATCGGCACGCCGGCAGGGTCATCCCAGTTCGGCGCGATGGAAGGACAATTTGTTGCCGGCGCGGTGAAGCGCGCATTGGGGTGCGCGGCTTTCTCGCCTGATACGGGGTTCCAGTCGTTTCCGTGCCAATCGATGAGGTGTTCCGGCGCCGGATCGTCGATCCCTTCCCACCACACGTCGCCATCGTTTTTCAGCGCGACGTTTGTAAAGATCGTGTTGCGTTTAATCGAATCCATCGCGTTCGGATTTGATTGATAGGAAGTGCCCGGAGCCACGCCGAAGAAACCGGCCTCCGGGTTGATCGCATACAGTCGACCGTCATCCCCAAAGCGCATCCATGCGATATCGTCACCGACCGTTTCGACTGTCCAGCCGGGCACGGTCGGTTGCAACATGGCCAAGTTCGTTTTACCACAGGCGGAAGGGAAGGCGCCGCAGACATAGTAAATTTTTCCCTCCGGAGAAGTCAGCTTGAGGATCAACATATGCTCGGCGAGCCAGCCCTCATCACGGGCGAGCACGGAAGCGATGCGGAGCGCGAAGCACTTCTTGCCGAGGAGCGCGTTGCCTCCATAACCTGAACCGTATGACCATATCTCGCGTGTCTCGGGGAAATGGCTAATGTACTTCTTTTCCATGGGGGCACAAGGCCATGCGACATCTTTTTCACCCGGCTCGAGCGGTGCGCCGACGGAGTGGAGGCACGGAACGAATTCGCCGTCCTCGCCGAGCAGATCGAGGACCTCTTTGCCCATGCGCGTCATGATGCGCATGTTCGTTACGACGTAGGAGCTGTCTGTCAGTTCGATGCCGATTTTTGCGGCGGGTGACCCGAGCGGTCCCATACTGAACGGGATCACATACATGGTGCGTCCCTTCATAGCGCCGCGGTAGAGTTCACGCATGGTTTCTTTCAGTTCTGTCGGATCGATCCAGTTATTTGTCGGGCCCGCGTCATCTTCGCTTTCAGACGCGATAAAGGTACGACCCTCAACGCGAGCGACGTCGGACGGGTCACTGCGGAACAGGTAACATCCCGGACGCTTCTCGCGATTTAAGCGAACGGCGGCTCCTTTCGCGACATTCTCCTCCAAAAGCCGCTCATTCTCTTCTTCAGAACCGTTACACCAATAGATCGAATCCGGTTCAAGTAAAGCCGCCATTCTCTCAACCCACTCCAATAACTTCTTGTGCTGTACCATTGACTACCCCTCTCGTGATTTTCTAAAAAATCTCTTCGATAAGATGTTTTGCCTAGCATATGACCGCGATAAGGCACTTGCGGTCGATCCTGAAAGCGTATCGCAAACTCAATCCATTCATATGCGTCGACCACGTCTCAGTGTAACATGACGCGCGGCGATATGTGAGGTTGCCGTGATGGATTTGCTTTCGCAGTTGTTTGCTGTCTCATGATATGATGACTTGGAGGTTAATGAGGCGAATCGAGGCATTGTTGGTACTCGTTTTACCGGTTGCTTATCCGTAAAAAACATGAAGCGCGGCACGCGTGAAATGAAAGGAAACGACATGATTTCAGACCGTATCAAGAGAATGTCTCCGTCGCAGACGTTGGAGCTCAACGCAAAGGTTGCCGAATTGCGCGCAGAGGGGAAAAGCATCATTGCGCTCAACACCGGCGAGCCTGATTTCAACACGCCGCCATCCGTGATTGAGGCGGCGCATCGTGCAATGTTGGAGGGGAAGACAAAATACACGCAGACTCCCGGCATTTTGCCCTTGCGCGAAGCGATTGCGCGCAAACTATTAAAGGATAACGGCATTGAATACGATCCGAGCGAGATCATAGTTTCGACGGGCGCCAAGTTCGCTCTATCGAACGCGTTCCAAGTCTTGTGCAATCCCGGCGACGAGGTGATCATTCCGACGCCGTGCTGGGTGAGTTACGTTGAGATGGTCAAGCTTGCGGGCGGTCTCCCCGTTCTTGTTCCCGTCGCACACGACAACAGACTTGACGTCGATGCGGTTGAACGTGCCATCACGCCGAAGACGCGTATTATCCTGATCAATTCACCGAACAACCCGACGGGTGCCGTTTACACGGAGATAAGTATGCGACGCGTCGCGGAACTTGCCATTAAACACGACTTGTTCATCATAACGGATGAAGTTTACGAGAAGCTTATTTATGGAACGACACCTCATGTCAGCATCGCATCCTTTTCGCCTGAGGTTTGGGCGCGCACATTGACGGTGAACGCGTTTTCCAAGGCATACGCCATGACGGGTTGGCGTATTGGCTATGCCGCCGGTCCGAAAGAGATCATAAAGGGTATATCGGCGGTCCAAGGGCACACGACCTCGAACAGCACGTCTTTCGTCCAGTGGGCCGCCATCACCGCACTCGAAGAGTGTGACGAACACGTTGAATTCATGCGTAAAGTTTTTGAAGAGCGACGCAACTACATGTTCGAACGGGTGAGCAAACTTCCCGGATTCAACTGTCCGTTCCCTGAAGGGGCGTTTTATTTGTTCCCCGATGTCTCAGGGACTTTTGGAAAGCGCGTTGGCGATCGTGTCATCTCAGATGCGCCGGCACTTGCCGATTATCTGCTCGATGAAGCGGGCGTCGCGCTCGTGCCCGGCAACGCCTTTGAAGCTCCCACTGCTATTCGTCTTACGTATTCAAATTCGATGGAGAACCTGATTGCTGCGATGGATCGCATCGAGGTTGCAATCGCTAAATTGAGCTAATGCGACGCAATAAGAAAATCAGATATTTAGAAGGAGACGGATACTGGCTCCTCAAAGGTTCTCGACTCCGCCTGTCTGACGGACCTCACGGAATCCGAAAGGAGACGCCGGAGGGGACGTTACAAGCGACTTGTTTTCCGACTGCTTCCGCGCTCGCTTGCAGTTGGGACGAAAAGCTTGTCGAGCTCGTCGGCGAATCTCTCGCGACTGAATGCATTGCATCCGATGTCGACGTGTTACTCGGACCGGGAGTTAATCTGCAGAGGCATCCGGCGTGCGGACGCAATTTCGAATATTTCGGCGAAGATCCTCTCTTGAGCGGTAAAATGGCAGCCGCCTACATACGTGGTGTTCAATCGAAAAACGTGGCGGCAACGCTTAAGCATTTTGCCCTCAATTCTCAAGAAACCGACCGTTTTCTTTCTGAAAGCGTCGTCGATGAGAGAGCTTTGCGCGAACTGTATCTCGTGCCTTTCGAAATTGCAGTCCGGGAGTCGAGTCCGTGGGCCGTGATGACGGCGTATAACCGTTTTGAAGGTCGGAACGCGGGTGAGAATAAGCGACTGCTCGATATTTTACGATATGAATGGAAATACGACGGCTGTGTTGTAAGTGATTGGGGCAGTGTAGAGAACCGAGTTCTCGGGTTGGAAGCCGGTATGGATCTTGAGATGCCGGGAGGATCGAGCCCTTCGACCGGCGAACTCAGAAAAGCTTACAAGCAAGGACGGCTCGACGAGGAACTCATCGATCGCGCCTTGGCGAATATCAAGAAGCTCGAAGACCGCGCCGGCGGCGCGAAACGTTCGTCGCGTCTCGGCCATTACCGCGTCGCCGTCGATGTTGCCCGCGAGTGCATGGTATTGCTGAAAAACGACGACGATCTCCTTCCGCTATCACCGACGGAAAGCGTTCTCTTGGCAGGAGCGATCGACGAGGCGCAAATTCAAGGGCTTGGATCGTCTAAGGTAGAGCCCTTGGTGACGAACACGCCCTTGAGACAATGGCGTGACAGCCAATATCCCTACCTTCTCGAAAAGCCCGATCATGCAAGTGTCTGTCTATACTTTGCCAGCTTGCCACCGGACGCCGAGGGGTATGATCGTCTCTCTCTCGAACTTTCACTCGAAGACAAGGTGGCGATTGATTGCTTAAAAAATGCCGGCCACGCAATCGCTCTGATCGTGCAGACGGGCGCGCCGATCGCCTTGGGCGATGTACGGGCGGATGCCGTTCTTCTGATGAATTACGCCGGCGAGGGTGCCTATGAAGCGCTTCAGTCGATCATATATGGCACACACAGTCCTTCGGGAAGACTCTGCGCGACATGGACTGAAAGACGGACAGACATCGCATCCGATCCCTATTTCCCGTCGCAAGACTTGCAGGCTCAATATCGCGAGAGTATCTATGTGGGCTACCGTTACCATGCGACATTCGGCAAGTCTGTCGCGTTCCCATTTGGATACGGACTCACCTATGGGGAATTTCGGTATGAAAAAATTGACGCCGAGTTAGTGTCGGGGAACGTTTTTCTGACTGTCCGTGTGACAAATACCGGACAAAGAAAAGCGAAAGAAGTCGTACAAGCGTACGTCTCTTTTCCCGACAGCTCTCTTTTGCGTCCTTTCTACGAATTGAAGGCGTGGGCCAAAGTTGAACTGGAAGCGCAAGAAAGCTGCGATGTCGAGCTCAAGATACCACGCGATCGTCTCAAGACATATACGGCGCAAGGTGAGAAAATAATCGAGAGCGGCGTGTATCACTTCCTCTCAGGACCGAATGCCCGCGACCTTCCATTGATCGCTTCGGTGGAGCTTTCTGATAGAAGGGACGGCGATCGCGTCATCGATGTGCCGGAGGATCTTACCGTTGAACGATTGAGAGAGCGTCATCTCTTGTTTGCGGGTCTGGCAGAATCTGAGAATATCCCCGACATTTACAAGACGATGGATCGTCCCGTTACTCAGGAGGAATTTGAACAACTGCTTGGGCGGAAAGTGCCGAAGCCGATTGCTCCTCAGGGCGTGCACGCACCGCTTTACGCCATTCGCAGACCGCTCAGGTCGTTATTTTTAAAGATCGCGCTGAAAAGAGCCGATTCGATGCCCGGCGATCGTGACATGAACCGCCATGCCGTCCTTAGTATGCCTTTGCGGGCGCTTGCCCGTTTGAGCGATGGGATCCTTTCTCCGGGACTGTTGAAACTGATCGTTTTTCTCAGTCTCCGCGGTCCGTATCGCGTGAAGAAAAAGAGAAAATCGAAGGGGCGAAAGCGTGTTTGATGTGGCGATAATCGGGGCGGGCGTCGTTGGTTGCGCCGTCGCCTATGAGCTCTCTCAGTACGAGCTTCGCGTCGCGCTGATCGAGAAGGAAAATGACGTCGCGATGGGGGCGTCGCGTGCGAATACGGCGATCATTCACGGCGGGTATGATCCCGAACCTCACACAATGATGGGGAAATTGAATGTCGAAGGCATGTACCGCTGCTTCAAGCTTTGTGAAGAACTCGATGTCGAACATAAAAAGACCGGCTCGTGGGTCGTCGCTTTCGACGAGGAGCAACGCGTCACACTTCAGATGCTTCTGGTACAGGGAATTGCCAACGGGTGCGAGGGTCTCGATATCCTTGAGGGGGATGTCGTCCGATTGCAGGAACCTAACTTGTCGGACGAGATTGTGGCGGCACTTTGGGTACCCGAATCAGGCGTTCTCAATCCGTGGGAGTTTGCCTTGGCGATGGCGGAAGTCGCCGTTCGAAACGGCGTCACTTTTATGCCGAACACGGAAGTGGCAGCTTTGTCTTGGCGGGGAAATCACTATGAGATTGGAATACGCATTGTCGGTGCGTGGCATAGCGCGACTGACGAAGACATGGCTAAGAAAAACACGTGTTTATCTTCTCCGCCCAAAGAAAAAGTCGTGATGCCCGATTGCCGTGCAATGAAAATCAGCGCGCGCCATGTGATCAATGCCGCCGGCGTGGAGAGTGATCGAATCCACAACATGGTTGCTCCGCCGGCCTTTGAGATTGTTCCGACACGCGGCGAGTACTACATTCTCGACGGAACGGCGGCAGGTCACGTCGTCCATTCTGTCGTTTTCCCTTGTCCTACGCGTGCAGGCAAGGGTGTCACCATTTCTCCGACGATTCACGGAGATTATCTTGTCGGTCCGAATGCGGAAGTGATCGACGATCGTACCGATACTTCGGTGACGCGAAGCGCTCTTCTGGACATTGCCGATAAAGCCCGACGCGTTGTGCCCGATCTCGATCTTCGAACGAGCATTAGGAATTTTGCGGGTGTCCGATCGAACAGCACGTATGGGGATTTCTTTATTGAGAAATCGGCGGCGAACTTCATCGACCTTGCCGCCATCAAGTCGCCAGGGCTGACGTGCGCACCGGCGATCGCGCGTGTCGCGCGGGAGATGTTGCGTGAAGAGGGGCTTCCCATGGAGCGGCGTACTCTGTGGCGCGGCGGACGTCGCGTCATCCGCTTCAAGGCGATTCCGGAGGAAGAGCGCGCCGCTTTCGTGCGTGCGCATCCTCTTTACGGGAGAGTGATCTGTCGCTGCGAGACGATCACGGAAGGTGAGATTGTCGCCGCGATGAAGCGCGAGATTCCCCCCGTGTCGATCGACGGTGTAAAGCGACGCGCCGGAACGGGGATGGGGCGATGTCAGGGCGGTTTTTGCGGACCGCGCGTTTTGGAGATTATCGCACGTGAATCAGGGCGTGACCCCTTGTGTATTGAAGAAGACGGATGCGGGAGCATCATTTTGATCGGCGAGACGAAAAATCCGACGTGTCGGGAGATCTGATGAGCGTGGTCGAAACGAACGGCAAACAGACTGTATGTGATGGAATGGCGGCGATCGAGATGCATGACGAGTACGAACTGATTGTCATAGGCGGCGGACCGGCAGGTCTCGGCGCTGCCCTAGGCGCTCGTGAACATGGACTTAAGCGTATACTCATCGTTGAGCGCGATGTGGATCTCGGTGGCATTCTGAATCAATGTATTCACAACGGGTTCGGACTCCATTATTTCGGCGAAGAACTGACTGGTCCCGAGTATGCCGCGAAATTTGTTGACCGACTTGGAGGTCAGTCGATCGATGTCCTCTGCGACGCGATGGTGCTCGAGATTATTCCCGGCGAAGACGGTCATGTTTTGCGACTCATGAGCGTGGAAGCCGGTTATTGTACCGTCAGGAGCCGGGCGATCGTCCTCGCGATGGGATGTCGTGAGCGGACACGCGGGGCGATTCAGATACCGGGAACGCGCGCGGCGGGCATATTTACCGCCGGCACAGCGCAGCGTTACGTCAACATCGAAGGTTACATGGTCGGGAGACGCGTTATCATCCTCGGGTCGGGCGACATAGGACTTATCATGGCGCGCCGCATGGTGCTCGAGGGGGCGAAAGTGCTCGCCTGCGTGGAAATCATGCCCTATCCGGGTGGGTTGGCGAGAAATATCGTGCAGTGTCTTCAGGACTTCGATATTCCGCTTTATCTCTCGCATACCATCACAAAAATCGAAGGTAAAGAGCGCGTGGAGAAAGTCACGGTGCAGGAAGTGAACGATCGATTCGAGCCAATCGAAGGAACGGAAAAAGTGTTCGATGTCGATACGGTTCTGCTGTCGGTTGGCCTCATTCCTGAGAACGAATTGAGCCATGTCGCGGGCGTTGAAATGGACGCGAAGACATCGGGTCCGATCGTCTTTGAAAACGGTGAGACGAGCATCCCCGGCATTTTTGCCTGCGGCAATGTGCTTCATGTACACGACCTTGTCGACTTTGTCACGACGGAGAGTGAAGGCGCCGGCAGAGCGGCGGCCGAATACGTGCTTCGACAAGAGGATACTACTCATGTGAGAATGTGCGAGAATGAGTCGTATATATCTCTTGTCATAGACGAGTCTGTCGCCTACACGGTACCGCAGAGAATCAGGGTTCTGCGTATCGATGACGGGGTCCGTGTGTTTTTCCGAGTGAAAGCTCCGCATAAAACGCCGAAGCGCATCGTGTTTCGTGACGGAGAGCGCATCGTGGCGTCTTTCCGTCGACCGTGCATGACGCCGGGCGAGATGGAACACGTCACATTGCAACGGGCAGAGCTTGATAATGTGAGCGGGAACGAGCTGTTGATCTCGGTGGAAGAGATTCGTTAACTCGGATGATGTGAGTCTGAATAGTGAGAACCGTTTGTCCACCCGTGTGCAAATGGTTCTGTGAGAGGATTGAGAATCTGAATGAAGGAATACATCTGCATTATTTGTCCGAGGGGCTGTCATCTCACCGTCGATGAGGAGAACGATTATGCTGTGACAGGTAACGGCTGTCTGCGAGGCGTGGCGTACGGGCGTGAAGAGGCCATGCACCCCACGCGCGTCGTGACATCATCTGTTCGCGTCCGAAGCGAGAAATACCCTCGCTGCCCCGTCAAGACAGACCTCGCCATCGCCAAATCGGATGTCGCAAAAGCAATGCTCTTGCTCGACGGCGTCGAGCTCGTCCCGCCTGTGCATCGCGGCGATATCGTCATCGCTTCTTTGTTCTGCGGCGAGGCGAATTTCATCGCGACGCGCGATATCGACGAATAGACTCTCGTTGGGCGATTCAGATGATGTGTAGAGTTTTTTTGAGGAGGTGACGCAATGCCACGCTACGTGATGGCGTTTGATGCCGGAACGACGAGCAACCGATGCATTCTGTTCGATGAACAGGGTGTGGTACGCTCCGTCGCTCAGAAAGAATTTCGACAGATATTCCCGAAACCCGGGTGGGTTGAACACGATGCGAACGAGATCTGGTCGACACAGATGGGTGTCGCCGTCGAGGCGATGCAAAAGGCGAATGCGAAGGCGGAAGACATCGCGGCGATCGGGATTACGAATCAGCGCGAAACGACCATCTTGTGGGATCGAGAGACGGGCGAGCCGATCCATCACGCGATTGTCTGGCAATGCCGGCGGACGTCGGAGACCTGCGACCGACTGAAAGAAGAGGGGCTGACTTCGCTGATTCGGGAAAAGACGGGGCTCGTCATTGATGCGTATTTCAGCGCGACGAAGATCAAGTGGCTTCTCGATCACGTTCCGGGAGCGCGTGAAAAGGCTCGTCGGGGCGACATTCTCTTTGGAACGGTAGAGACGTGGCTCATCTGGAAGCTCACGCGCGGCAAAGTTCATGTGACCGATTACTCCAATGCCTCGCGCACGATGCTGTTCAACATCCGGACGCTTTCATGGGATGAGGAAATCTTGCACATACTCGACATCCCGCGCGAGATTCTGCCAACGCCTCTTCCGTCAAGTCATTTCTTCGGGACAGCGGACGAGTCGTTTTTCGGCGCGCCAATCCCTATAGCCGGTGCCGCCGGAGATCAACAGGCGGCGCTGTTCGGCGAGGCGTGTTTTTCCGCCGGAGAGGCGAAGAATACGTATGGCACGGGTTGTTTTCTCTTAATGAACACGGGGGAATCACCCGTTTTCAGCCAAAACGGTCTCGTGACGACGATTGCCTGGGGCGTCGATGATCGTGTGTACTACGCTTTGGAGGGTTCCGTTTTCGTGGCTGGAGCCGCCGTCCAATGGCTCCGCGACGAACTGGGGCTTATCGATACGGCGGAGGATTCGGAGACCGTCGCATCGCAGGTGGACGATACGAACGGATGCTTCATCGTTCCCGCTTTTACGGGGCTCGGCGCGCCCTACTGGAATCAAGACGCTCGAGGCTGTATTGTCGGACTCACGCGCGGCGTCAACGACAAACACATCGTCCGTGCGGTACTCGAGTCGATTGCCTACCAGACGGCGGATGTACTGGCAGTCATGCAGGAAGATTCAGGGCTCGCTCTAACGGCGTTGAAGGCCGATGGTGGAGCGGCGAAAAACAATTTTCTCATGCAGTTTCAGGCGGACATCATCAATGTCGCCGTGCATCGCCCCGCATGTGTAGAGACGACGGCGCTCGGCGCCGCCTACCTTGCAGGCTTGGCCGTCGGCTTCTGGGACAGTGTAGAGGAGTTGAGAGAGCACTGGAAGATCGACCGTGTTTTTGAACCGGCGATGATGGAAGACATGCGCAAGGAGAAGATGAACGCTTGGAAAAAGGCTGTCACGCGCGCTCTTGACTGGTCTTCTTAAGAAAAATGGAGACGCGCCTCGGTCCGGCGTGGCATAGAGGAGGTTCCGCTACTTTACCCAAAAGCCATGTCACCGCACCTCCGCTCTCGTTACATGGAGAAGACACGACGCCCGCTGATAAATATGTGCTTCCCGTGGATCGGTTCTCGTTTATATAAAGGAGACACAGAGAATCTCGAGAGCCGCGGAGAGCGTTCTGTCTCCATCCGGTTTGACGGCTCAAAGGAAAAAATCAGGTGGTTACATCTGTTTTGGCGAAACTTGTGGTTGAATAGTAATAGGAAGAAATCGTTACTTTTTGCAATAGAATCATACGATTCAATCAGAAAGGGAAGTGTGTTATGGATCATCAAGAACTGAAACATCTGATCAATGTCGCGGCGGGGCGCGAACGAGCCGACCTCGTTATTAAAAATGCGAAGATTGTGGACGTAGGTGCCGGTATTATCCGCGAAGGGGACATCGCGATCGTAGATGGACTGATCGCCGGTACGGGTACTTATGAAGGGAAAGAAGAGATCGATGCGACGGGACTCTACGCGCTTCCCGGCCTCATCGACAGCCATATTCACATCGAGTCCGCCTACGTGACGCCCGAAGAAATCAGCCGCCTGCTCGTGCCATACGGAACGTCAACGATTATCGCCGATCCGCACGAGATTGTGAACGTAGCGGGACTGAAAGGGCTCGAATACATGCTCGATGCGGCGGCGGAGGTAGCGCTTCGTGTCGAATACATGTTACCGTCATGTGTGCCGTCGACGCCTTTTGAACATGCGGGAGCCGTCATCGAGGCGAAGGACATGGAAGAACCGTTAGCGGACGATCGCATCTTGGGGCTCGCTGAATTCATGAACTTTCCGGGCGTTGTCTATTGTGACGACGGCGCCATTGACAAGCTTATCGCCGGCAAGAAATCGGGGAAGCCGATCGACGGTCACAGCCCGGGACTGACGGGACGGGATCTCTGTGCGTATGCGTCCGCGGGTATTCTTGCCGACCATGAGTGTTCTACGGCGGAGGAAATGAAAGAAAGGCTGTCGAACGGGATGTACATCTTGATGCGTCAGGGATCGGCGTGCCACAATCTGGAAGATTTGCTTCCCGTCGTGACACCGCTGAACAGCAGACGCTGCCTCCTCTGTTCCGATGATCGTCAACCTAAGACGATTCTGACGGAAGGGCATTTGGACGATCATCTGCGCCGTTGCGTACGTTTCGGCCTCGACCCGATTACGGCCGTTCAGATGGCGACGCTCAATGCGGCGGAGGCGTTCGGTCTCCACGATCGCGGGGCGATTTTCCCCGGTCGACGCGCTGATATCAATCTTGTAAACAATTTGGAGGACTTCCGCGCGAAACACGTCTTCATCGACGGCGTGGAGGTCGCGCGTGACGGTGAATATCTGCTCGAGGTAAAGCGCGCCGATTATTCTGCCGTCAAGAGCAGTATGCACGTGAAGGATTTTTCGATCGACAAATTGAAACTTAACTTGAAGAGCGACCGTGTCCATGTAATCGACATTCTCCCGGGCGGTGTCGTCACGGGAAAGGGCGTCGCCACCGTGACGATCGATGAGGACGGCGATTTCGTCTACGATCCGGAGCAGGATATCGTCAAAATCGCCGTGGTGGAGCGCCATCAGGAGACGGGCAACGTCGCCGTCGCGCTTCTCCGCGGTTACGGAATCAAGCAGGGTGCCGTCGCGCTTTCCATCGCGCACGACTCGCACAACATCATCGTCGCCGGAACGAATGATGCCGACATGGCATTCGCCGTGGAGGAATTGATCGCCTTGGGCGGCGGCGTCGTGCTCGTCAAAGACGCCAAAGTGTTGACGTCGCTTCCGTTGCCTGTCGGCGGCATTATGAGCGACCAGTCGGGCGAATGGGTGATGCAGAAATTGATCGACATTCATGACATCGCATGGAAAGAGCTTGGCGTCGAGGGTGACGTGGAGCCGGTGATGACGCTCTGCTTTATGTCGCTACCTGTCATTCCCGAATTAAAACTGACGGACATGGGACTTTTCGACGTTACCGTGTTCGACTTTATCTCGGTAGAGGCGGACGCATAAGGATATAACTGAAAAATGAAAAACAAAATAGCATGGTATGCCCGTATCGGGCTGATTGTTTTAGTTATCGTGAGCTTGTTTGTGCTCACCGCCTGTGAAGAGAAGGAGGTGGATGCACCGTCGGTAAGTCTGATCGAGACTGTCGATAGCGAGCCAAAAACGGAAGGGAGTATGACGCAGATGACATTTTTGCCTGCACAAGGGTTTGCAAAAGCGGATGGAAAAACGAATTTCGTCCAAATCGTCATGGACAGCGGGAATGCGATTGTGATTGAATTGAAACCTGATCAGGCGCCTATAACGGTCGCGAATTTCCAGAAGCTCGTCGGCGAGGAGTTTTATGACGGCTTGATTTTTCACCGTGTCATTCAGGGATTCATGATCCAAGGAGGAGACCCGGAGGGAACGGGGATGGGCGGCTCAAAAGAGTCGATCAAGGGCGAGTTTAGCGCCAACGGCGTCGACAACACGCTACCGCACAAAAGAGGTGTCATTTCAATGGCGCGAACAAGGGATCCGAACTCCGCAAGTTCGCAGTTTTTTATCTGCGATGCCGACAGTCCGCACCTTGACGGTTCTTATGCCGCTTTTGGTTCGGTTGTGTTCGGGTTGGACGAGGTCGACCGCATCGCCGCCTTGAAAGTGGATATGAATGATCGCCCGCTGAATCCTCCCGCGATGGTGAGCGTCTTTTTCGTGACGCCGCTTTCCGACTGAGAGGGATAGTATTATGCGATTGCGAAATGCGTGGCCGTATATTCGAGGTGCATGGCGCGCTGCCAGAAAACAGGCAACACGATCCGACAGGTCGCATCTTGACTTGTTCTTCGATATGATGCGCTGCAAGTTCAAGTATGGGAGTACCGTCAGCAACTACCTCATGTTTAATTTTACGGAGTATACGGATCCCGCTTTTCGCGATCAATATGTTTATATCAAAGACTGGATCAAGCTCGTTAACGCGCTGAACCCGCCGAAAACGACGCCGGGATACATCCAAGACAAAGTCATCGCCTATAAGCGATACAAGAAGTACTTTTTCAGAGACGTGCTGATCGTAGCGGAATCGAGCGATGACGAGATACGCTCATTCCTCGAGGATAAGGTAACTGTCTTCGCAAAAGACGCGATGGGCTACGCGGGCGTCGGCATCGAGAAAATCACGTATGATGCGCAAACGATCGATGAGACGGTCGCACGTATCCGTGAACATTACGACATGCTTGAAGAAGAGATTATCCAGCACCCGTTGCTTGACACCGTTTCGCCGAATGCTGTCGCCAGTTTTCGTTTTACCTTTCTCAAAGACAAAGGGAAAATCCTGATGTTCCCCTTATCCGTGCGCATTGCGCTCTTTGACGATGTCGACATCATCAAGGTTGGTCAGAGTTCATCGTGCGTCGCCGTGGATGAGGAGGGGTATTTTATCTCGCAGGCGGTCGTGAATGATTCCGTCTTCGACCTCAATTTTGAAACGCGTTACGACTTCCATCCGATTACGGGCGCGGCGATTTCCGACGGGAGTTTCCAAGTCCCGTACTTCAAGGAAATGGTCGATATGATGATGGAGATCATGGAAGGTGAAGACGAGTACGGGCACATGGGATGGGACGTCGCCGTCTCGGCGACGGGACCTTGCGTCATCGAGGGCAACCCCTGGGGGAGCTACGACTTCTACCAGTACTACGACCACGTCAAGCGAGTCAATCAAGGCATCAGACCGACGATCGAAGCTTTCATGGGATGTAAAATCGACGATTTGCCGAAGAAGGCCGATCGTTAGCGCAAGAGCATGGACCAGCACCAGTACGGCCATGTATCCAACTGATAGCACCCGATGCCGGCCTCCGTGTAGTAGGGATCTGTTAAGTGCTTACTATGTCTGTCTGAATTGGACCAGCCGTTGACGACTTGTTCCGGCGTTGCGCGATATCCTCCCCAAGCGATAAGTTCTATGCACCACATAGGCGGGTTGACGGCTGTATAGTACGGTTCCCCGTTAGGTCGTGTATGAGATTGCTTGATGGCAACTTCGGTAGCGCGAAGTTCTGCCCCGCTTTTTAGCGATTGATTCATGGTCAGAGCGTTGAGACCGGCTGCTGCCCGTTTTTCGTTCACTAGCCTGAGCACTTCGAGAGCCAGGTCGGGGCGGTTCGTTCCTTCGGTCACCTTCGTCGTATTACTTGTTGTGGGTGCTTCTGTCGTCGATATATTTGTTGTCGTCTCTGTCGTCGTTGTTGTCTCTTTTGCAGTGGTGGTTGTCTTTTTTGTTGTTGTCGTCTTTTTCACTGTGGTAATAGTTGTTGTCTTTTTCGCAGTTGTCGTCGTTGTTGTGGTTGTTGTCGTCGTCGTAGTCGTTGTTGTCGTCGTGGTTGTCGGTTTAGTTTTTGTCGTCAGGATTATTTCTTCCGTTGTCGTGGAGGAATCGCTCCGTTCCCCCGTGGCGGGCGGGGTGGTCGTACCCGGTGACGGCGAAGTTCTCCCGGTAAGCAAAGGCAAATCGCGATCGAGCAAAGGCAAGCTGTTTTGAGTTTCCATGGTGAGACTCACATCGGAGTACGGAGCAGTGAGCGGCTCGAAATCCACCACGAGAGATCTTTGGCACCCCGAGAACACGATGAATGCCATGGTGGCGGCGAAACACAAAAAGATAATGGTTTTTATCCGTTTCATCGGGTCGTTCCCCTATATCAATTCAACAACAATATCATCAGATAGCCCCGCACTTGGCTGAAGATGCATATCACTCACACTTATAGACCGCATCTTACCATCAAATTATTATACACTACGTGTAGTGCAAGCCTGTTCCATCTTCATTGACGTCGTATTTGCTGAACAACATCTTGCGTTCGGGGGCGTACCCGTTCAATCGGGCGATACGTGATGGTGTTGTTGCGCGTCTGCAGTTGCGTTCACTCTCTTTTGTTTTGGCATTTGTTTGACGCTCTCTTGCCTCGGATTTATAATGACTCTAGTTTTCGCGGAGACGGTCATTGCGACTTTGTCTACGAGCGGGCAGGAGGAAATCTCACAATGGGTTTTCGTCGTCTTTTTACAATTCAATGGAAAAATGTTTTCGGTTTTACGAGAACGATGGCGAAGCGCAGCGGCCGATCCTCGCTATCCATCTTATTTGATTTCATCGACTGCTACCGTAAGCGTGGAACGACATGGCTCAACTATATGAATTTCGGTTTCGATCGTCAGCGCGACCCTGCGATACGCGATACGTTCGCGACGGAGTACAAAGATAACGCCGTGATGTTTCGGTGCAATGTGCCGGAGAGAGCACGTGTCATCAAGGATAAAGGTCTTTTCAACGAAGCTTACCGCGAGTTTCTCGGGCGCGATTTTATCGACCTGCGCCATGCGGATTGCGTGGCGTATGAGGCGTTCGTTGGGAGATTTGACACAGTCTTCGCCAAGCCTGCGAGCGGCTGCGGTGGCGACGGCGTTGAGAAGTTGACGCGGGAACAGGCGCGAGGGCAGTTTGACCGACTTGTCCGCGAGGGCAAGGTTGTGATTGAAGAAGCCGCGCGACAACACAGCGAATTAAACGCCATCAATGCAGATTCCGTCAACACGTTGCGCACATGTACCTGTATCAATGAGCTAGGCGACGTGACGGTGCTCTACATGGTTCTCCGTATCGGCAGAAAAGGTTCCGTCGTCGACAACATGAGCGCCGGCGGGTTGTACACGAAATTGTCGGATGATGGGCGTATCACGCATCCTTGTTATAGCGCGGTCGGATTCGGGACGGTGTATACGCATCATCCCGATACGAATCTTCCCTTTACGGGCATCCAATTGCCCATGATCGATCAAGTCAAGGAGCTCGTCGTACGGGCGGCATTAAAATATCCGGGTACACGATACGTCGGATGGGATGTCGCCATCACGCCGGTGGGGCCCGTTCTGATTGAGGGGAACGATCGTCCCGGAACCGATCTCCCGCAGACATTCGCGCATTCCGACACGGGACGCGGTCTTGTCGACGCGTACGAGAAAGCGCTTTCTATCCAACTGAGATGATACGTATGGGTTCTCGCTCATACGCCCTATATACACTGCGGTCTAATCGACATTTGCAAAAAGGTGTTTTCAATTTGACGAAAGTGGTGGTGAGCGACTCTCTTATTTCCACCAATAGGACGGGTGTACATTGCCCGGTTTTAAATCGAAGAGTTCGCTGACGGTGACAAGCTTGAGGCCGCGCTCGAGCAAAACGGGTAGCGCTTTAATAAAGCCGTCCACGGTCGTTTTGTGTATGTCGTGAAGCAGAAGCGTGCTACCGGCTTTTACGTTGTTGATGATGTACCTGTAGACGTAGTCGACATTTCTATTATTCTGTCTCCAGTCATTCGAGTCGAGCGACCAAAGTACGAGAGCGAGCCCCTCTTGTTCCGCCAGATTAGTGATACGACGAGTGAATGAGCCGCCCGGGGGTCGAAATAATGTCGGCTTTTCACCGGTAATGGCGGAAATGGCGTCGCTCGTTCTTCTGAGCTGGCTCAGCACCTGATCGTTTGACAGCTTTTTAAATTCGGGATGGTTGTAAGAATGGTTCCCAACTTCGTGGCCCTCGTCGACCATGCGTTGAATGAGCGCCCTATTGGCAGAATTGTCCTTCTTGGTACTGTCAACCAAATGCCAGCCGAGCACGAAGAACGTCGCTTTTGCATCGTATTCTTTGAGCGCATCGAGAAGGCGAGCCGTGTGCGGTCCGGGACCGTCGTCGAAGGTAATGGCCACAGCGCCCTGTAGCTTAGGCGTTGTCTTGGGCGGCTTGGTGTAAGGCTTTGTCGTCGTTTTAGGCTTTGCAACAGTTGTTTTTTTGGACGAAGGCGTCGTCTCGGCAGTCGTCGGCGCCGTTGTAGGGGAGGTTTCTTGGCTGTCCTCCGTTGTCGTTTGTGTCTCAGTTGTTGTCGTCAAAGTGGTCAAACTCGTCGTAGCACTCGATGTCTCTTGCGATGGCATCGTTGTCAATGTAGGAATGCAATTGATCGTCTCGTATGAATGTCGATTCAAAGAAGATATCTGCGTTCCCGTAATGATGAAGGCGACACCGACGACGGCCATAAGGAAGAGTGAAAGGATGTGCCTCATACGAGACTTTTTCATGGCAGTTTTCCAGTCTTAATCGAAAAATAAGCTTTACGACGCTCACGCCATTATAGCATGGAGCGAGGGTGTTCGGCTCACTTATCTCCACCACCAAGACGGGTGTACGTCGCCCGGTTTCAGATCGACGAGTTCGCTGACGGTAACAAGCTTGAGGCCGCGCTCTGTCAACACGGGCAACGCCTTGATAAAGGCATCCACCGTCGTCTTGTGTATGTCGTGGAGCAGGAGCGTGCTGCCGGCTGTTACGTGGTCGATAATGTAGTTGTAGACGTAGTCGACGTCTTTATATTTCCAGTCTTCCGGACTCGGCGACCAGAGCACAAGAGCAAGTCCCTCTTGTTCCGCCAGATTCGTGATGCGGCGGTTGAATGAGCCATACGGAGGCCGCAAAAGTGTCGGCTTCTCCCCGGTGATGGAGGAAATGGCATCGCTCGTTCTCCTGATCTGGCTTAACACATCCTTGTCCGACAGCTTTGTAAAATCCTTATGGTCGTAAGAATGGTTCGCGACTTCGTGGCCCTCGTCGACCATGCGCTTAATGAGTGACCTATTGTACTTTTGATTTTCAGGGTTGGCTATTCCGCTACCGATCACGAAGAACGTCGCTTTTGCATTGTATTGTTTGAGTGCGTTGAGAAGACGAGACGTATGCCCCCCAGGACCGTCGTCGAAGGTAATGGCAGCCGCACCCTTAAGCTTAGGCGTCGTCTTTGGTGGCTTTGTACGTGGTTTAGTTGTCGTTTTAGGCTTTGTGACTGTAGATTCTTTAGATGAAGACGTCGTCTCGGAGGTCGTTGGTACTGTTGAAGGCGAGCTTTCTTGACTGTCCTCTGTCGTCGTTTGGGTCTCTGTTGTCGTCACAGTTGTCAAACTCGTCGTAGCACTCGAGGTATCTTGCGATGGCATCGTTGTCCATGTGAGGTTGCTGTTGATCGTTTCGTGAGGATATTGATTCGAAGAAGATATCTTTGTTCCCGTAATGATGAGGGCGACACCGACGACGGCCATTAGGAAGAGCGAAAGGATGTGCCTCATGCGAGATTTTTTCATATAGTTTACCAATCCTCATTGTAAGATTAAGCTTTACGACACTCCGGTCATTTTAACATGGAGTAAAGTTGCGCGGGATTGTCGTTGCTCCCGAAAAAGCGCTTTCGATTAAATTGATATGACGTACGGGTGAATGTGTTTGCGTCACGTCTCTGAAAATGCGCTTTCGATTCGATTAAAAAGAGGTGTGAGCGACTCTTTTATTCTCCCCCTCCTCCCCAAGAGGCAGGATGTATATCGCCCGGTTTCAGATCGAAGAGTTCGCTGACGGTGACGAGCTTGAGGCCGCGTTCCGCTAGCATGGGCAGTGCCTTGATCACGCCGTCCACCGTCGTTTTGTGTACGTCGTGGAGCAAGAACGTGTTGCCGGCTTCTATATAATCAAGCATGAAATTGCAGACGTAGTCGACGTCTTTATATCTCCAGTCTTCTGGGCTTGGTGTCCAGAGTACGATAGCGAGCCCTTCTTGTTTGGCCAATTGGGTGACGCGATTATCAAAATTGCCATACGGAGGGCGCAATAGTGTCGGGATCTTCCCTGTGATTGAGGCAATCGTTTCGTTCGTTTTGCTGATTTGCTTTAACACGGCACTATCCGAAATTTTGAGAAAATCGAAATGGCTGTAAGAATGGTTCGCAACTTCGTGACCCTCATCGACCATGCGTTTAATGAGCGCCATATTTTCTTCATTTTCGCACGCTACTCTGCCGACCACGAAAAATGTCGCCTTTGCGTCGTATTCTTTGAGCGCATCGAGCAGGCGGCCCGTATGTGCTCCGGGACCGTCATCGAAAGTAAGGGCCACGGCCCCCTCCAGCTTGGGAAGTTTTTCAGATGGCTTTGGGGATGGAATAGTCGTCTCGCTAGATGGAGTCGTAGTTGAACTCGTTGGGGAGGTCATAGTGTGGCTCGTCATGGTGGAACCGTTATCGACCGTCTCGGGCGGATCTTCAATTGAGCAGGACGCCTGGATCCCCGTGATGATGAGGGCGACACTCAAAAGAAGGAGTAGAGTGGTATGCTTTTTGCGAGATATTTTCACGGCAGTTTACCCGTCCTAGTTTAATGATAAAGCTTTACAATGCTTCAGAACATTGTAGCATGGAGTGTCACAGATGAACTAACCGGTGCCCGATCGTTATCTAGGTTACGCAGCTCATGTTCCGCTGTGTCGGATCAATTTTTGCTGTATCCTGAAAATAATGGAAAAGCGGGATTTCCACGTGCCGATGTAAAGGCGGGGAAAAGGAGGGAGACATGTTTACAAAAAAACGGACGAGATTGATCGTGTTTGCGCTCGTCATCTCGCTACTCGCCGCTTCATGTTCGCCGGTGAACAATGGTGCGACTAACGGAATGACAACGACGGATACGGAGCCGAGCTCGACAACGGAGCCGCTTGTCTCTGTGAAACCGAGTGATCCTGAGCCATCCAATCCTCCGCGCGTTCACTTCAAACTCGCGGGACTGAAAGGTCCGACAAGCATGGGACTTGCGCCGCTCGTCATTGAGGCCGAGAAAGGGCGCGAATCGTTTGATCTGTCGTTTGAGCTTGTCGCTTCGCCGGAAGAGATTGTTCCCATGATTGTTCGAGGAGATGTCGATCTTGCCGCAGTGCCATCAAATTTGGCTTCGGTTCTCTATAACAAGACAGAAGGAAAAATTGCCGTCATCGCGATCAATACGCTCGGCGTTCTCCACGTCGTGGAACGGGGCGATTCCATCCATACGTTAAAGGACCTTGTCGGCAAGACGGTCTACGCGTCGGGCAAAGGAGCTGTTCCTGAGTACGTTTTACGCCTTCTCTTGGAAAAGAATGAGATCAACCCCGATACAGGTGTCGAGCTCAAGTGGGAGAATGACCACTCCGCCGTCGTCGCGCAGATCGCGAAAGAGGAAGGATCTGTCGCTCTCCTGCCACAGCCGTTCGTGACGGTTGCGCAGCAACAGTTAACGGATCTTCGCTCGGCGATTGACCTGAACACGGAGTGGGGAAAGGTGATCGCGGATGCGGGACTCGTGATGGGCGTGCTGATCGCGCGCAAGGAGGTTGTTGACAAGAACCCGGAAGCCGTCAAAGCTTTCATCGACCGCTATGAGGCGAGCATCCGTTTCGTGAATGAAAACACGGATGAGGCGTCCGCCATGATCGAGGAACTTGATATCTTCAACGGCGCCATCGCGAAAAAAGCGATTCCTTCCTGCTACATTCGTTTCTTTGCGGGTGCCGATATGCAGAGACAATTAGCAGGCTTTTTGGAGCTTTTGATGGAAGCGAATCCGCAGTCTGTCGGCGGCAAATTGCCGGGTGATGATTTCTATTTCGATGGATAGTAATAAGCGGAAAATGCTTTATACGGCGGGAGGGGCGCTGTTCCTGCTCTTGTTGTGGCAACTCCTCTCCACTTTGGGCGGTACGGGGTTTTTATTGCCGTCTCCTTATCGCGTTCTTAGCGCTGTCTTTCAGTTATTCGCGGAGAGTGAAAGCTGGTTGACCGTCGCGGTGTCCATGTCGGGCATCGTCCTCAGCATCTTGGTTGCCACGTGCGCCGCTGTTTTGTTCGCGTGGTCAGCATCGCGTTTTGAAAGATTGCGCTTTCTCATGATTCCCATCGTTCAGGTGATGAAAGTTGTTCCGATCGTTTCGTTCATCCTGATCGCGATGTTTTTCATGGGTGCTCGAATTCTCACGTCCTTTATCTCAGGGCTTGTCGTCTTCCCAATGATCTACAATCACCTCCTCAGCGCCTTTTTGAATGTCGATTGGCGACTTCTGGAGATGGCGCGCACGTTTTCGATGAAAAAGCGAGATGTTGTGCGCTACATCGTTATCCCTCAGGCGCGCGAAGAATTTCTTGCCGCTTCAAGCGTCGCCATCGGCATGGCGTGGAAGGCGGGCGTTGCGGCCGAAGTACTCGCTTTCTCTAAAAACACGATCGGGCGCAGGATCTACGACGCCAAACTGTATCTCGATATGGAGCGTTTGTTGGCGTGGACCGTCGTGCTTGTCATGGCGGCATTTATCGTTGAAAAGGTGTTGGTTGCGCTGTATCGCTTGGCACTTGTACGGATCGGCGAGAGATTGCCCAAGTCGCACGCCGGCGGGCAAAGTGAAAAGGCGACCGAGGTTCGCCCCTCGACAGTTCTTGCCGATGTCGCATCGGTCGCTCAAGTTGCAGACCGAAGGGAAGAACTCATTGTGATCGGGGGCTTATGTAAAAAATTCGACCGGACGATTGTCTTTGACGATTTCAGCGCGACATTGAATTTGGATCGCCCCGTTCTCTTCGTCGGCGCTTCCGGTTCCGGCAAGACGACTTTGCTCCGCCTCATTGCGGGACTCGACGAGCAGGACTGCGGCACGATCAGTGGAGTACCGGAGCGCGGTTTGTTCGTTTTCCAAGATAACCGCCTATTGCCTCAATTGTCGGCAAGAGACAACGTTCGAGTCGTTCTTTCGGGGTACGACGGCGATGTTGCCGATCGGTTGCTCAGAGAACTCGATCTATCGTCAGTGAAAGATCAGCCGGCATCGACGCTTTCAGGAGGAGAGCAGCGCCGCTTAGCTCTGGCGCGCGCACTGGCGCCCGAGTCCGATATTCTGTATCTCGATGAGGCGTTCCGAGAGCTCGATGAAAAAAATGAAACGACAGCGATCGAGCTCATCCGTCAGGTCGCCCAAGAGAAACCGATACTTCTCGCATCGCACGATCACGGTCTTGTCGAGCGACTTAACGCTAGTGTCGTGATGATTTCAAAGCAACCGCGCCGCGTATGACGTTGAAAATTTGTCTGTGTCAAAAACCCGCAACTATAACGGTGCGGGTTTTTCGCGGTGTGGTAATTATTTTTCCTTGATCTCTCCGCGGTTGAATGCCTCGATCAAGTCTCTCAACTCTTGGATTCTCGCCGAAATCTCTTTGCCGAGATCAGTGTGTTTTTCCTGCAAGCGGTGTTTCATCGGCTGGACGATAAAGACGCGCGGCGTGTAGCTTCCCATGTCGCTTTCAATCTTTTCGAAGTCGTGGTGTTCCGCAAGGGCGAGATGGTGTGAATTGAAGATCAGCGTGTATCCGTTGATGCCGGTCCTTCTTTGATACGCTTTCGCGAGTCCGCCATCAATGACAAACAGTTTACCGTTCGCCTTAACCGGACTCTCTCCTTCTTTCGCTTTGACGGGGACGTGACCGTTGATAATGCGCGAGGTCTCCGGATCCAATCCGAAGTTCTCGAGAATCATTTTACACGTGTCCTCATTGGCTGAATGCTCGAAGTAAGGATTGTAGACCTCTCGGCGCAGCTCTTTGTCTTCGACGAAGAAATTCTCGAATGTCGACATCTGGCTTTTCCCGAACAACGGAGAGAGTGAGCCGCACCACAGGTACAACATATAGTCGCGCGCCCGTTCGCGTTTCGGCGAACCCTCCGGCTGGAAGTAAGCATCGTGAATGACGGCATTGAGCTCGTCAAAGAGTTCACGTCCGTAATATTGTTTTCCAGTGACCGGTACTTCCTGGAATGAGCCATCCTTTTTCAAGGGAACACAACCGTGGAACAGGAGATTCTTGTTGACGCTAAGATACGTCGATCCGTTGGAGTAGAGGAAGCGAATATGGCGGTGTAGCGGTTCACTGTTTCTGAAAGATGCCTCGAGACTGCGGACGAGTTCTTCTTCCTCCTGCGACAGGCGCAAGGGATCGTCGGGATCGACGGTCGGGAAGTTCGTATCGAGCATGGGATACTCCACGCCGTTGTGTACGTAGACGCCGCGCTCGAAATCGACCTTTTTGAGGACGTTGCGGTGGTCCATATTCCACCGCGTGTATTGCTCGATCAATTGTCCTTCAAGCTTGAACTGAATCACGGAAATCGCCTTGTGCATCTTAGCGGAATGCTGGTCATCGATAAATCCGAACTCCGGCGTGTCAAAGAGTCGTGTTTTGAAACGTTCGCAGGGATCGTCTGCGTATACTTTCGCCGCGAAAGAAGAGAGCGGCCTCAAATTGATCCCGTAGCCTTCTTCCATGAAATCGAACGTGTTATAACCGATGCCGATGCGGATAACGTGCGCCATGCAGGCCGTGTTGCCGGCGGCGGCACCCATCCATACGATGTCGTGATTGCCCCACTGAATATCGACGTCCGGGAAATCGATGAGCTCCTCCATGATGCGGTGCGGTCCCGGTCCTCGATCGTAGATGTCGCCGATCACGTGCAGTGTGTTGACGGAGATGTTTTGAATCATTTCGCACAGCGCGCCGATGAAGGCGAACGCCGTCTCCTCTTCAATGATGAATCGAATAATGCTGTTGAGGTAGTTCTTTTTGCTTTCCTCGTACGACGAGAAAAGCAGCTCCGTGATGATGACTTCAAATTCCTCCGGGATTTTTGAAGAAGTGGAATGCCATGAATATTTGACGCTGATATATTTGCTCAAATTGATGAGACGATAAATGGTGATTGCAAGCCAATCGTCCGTGATGCGCCCCGATTCTTGGAGAATCGACAAGACACGCTTCGGATCATAAACGAGGTTGGCTAATTGATTCTGCGCATCTTGAGTTAACTCGTATTCGTAGAGTTCCGAAATCTTCTTACGGATGTTGCCTGATGCGCTTCGCAATAGGTGGATAAAGCCCACGTCTTCACCGTGAATGTCACTGAAGAAGTATTCCGTTCCTTTAGGCAATTCATTGATGGCACGCAGACGGATAATCTCCGCCCTTGCAGATGACGCATTCGGAAATTGTTTTGCCAGCAAGTTGAGGTATTTCAAATCGCTCATATTCTCCTCCT
>ENA-UPXM01002071-UPXM01002071.1-activated-sludge-metagenome-genome-assembly--contig:-NODE-2071-length-24290-cov-16.848112_pt1 | contig 24290 bp, 14 predicted proteins | sample MGYA00238178_ERZ772708 | MGnify/ENA primary metagenome ERZ772708 (study PRJEB29002, sample SAMN05720212) | activated sludge metagenome | isolation source: anaerobic digester from wastewater... | reverse complement strand
TTGGCGATATCAGCACCAAAGAAAAACTGGTCGATGCTTACGACAAAACCCTGAACACCGTCAAGGAAAAGGAAGTGATCATTGGAAAAGTGATCGGAATGAACAAACGCGAAGTGGTGGTTAACATCGGATTTAAGTCTGACGGCATCATTTCTCTGAATGAATTCCGCTACAACCCCGACCTCAAAATCGGCGACGAGGTGGAAGTGTACATCGAATCGCAAGAGGACAAAAAAGGCCAATTGGTTCTTTCGCACAAAAAAGCGCGCGCAGCCCGCAGTTGGGACAATGTGAACGCAGCGCTCGAAAACGACGAAATTGTGAAGGGTTACATAAAATGCCGCACCAAGGGCGGTATGATTGTCGATGTGTTTGGTATCGAGGCTTTCCTGCCCGGATCGCAAATTGACGTTAAACCCATTCGCGACTATGACGTATTCGTAGGTAAAACAATGGAATTCAAGGTTATCAAAATCAACCAGGAATTCAAGAACGTGGTTGTTTCTCACAAGGCTCTTATCGAAGCCGAACTGGAACAACAGAAAAAAGAAATTATCTCCAAGCTCGAAAAAGGCCAGGTACTCGAAGGAACCGTCAAGAATATCACTTCGTACGGTGTATTTATCGACCTGGGCGGCGTAGACGGCCTGATCCACATTACCGACCTGAGCTGGGGCCGCGTGAGCGATCCCCGCGAAGTAGTGGAACCCGATCAGAAAGTCAACGTTGTGATTATGGACTTTGACGAAGACAAGAGACGTATTGCCCTGGGAATGAAGCAACTTACTCCTCATCCCTGGGATTCGCTCGATCCCGATCTCAAGATTGGCGACAAAGTAACCGGCAAAGTAGTAGTGATGGCCGATTACGGAAGTTTCGTAGAAATTGCTCCGGGAGTAGAAGGCCTTATACACGTATCGGAAATGAGCTGGTCGCAGCATTTGCGTAGTGCCCAGGACTTTATGTCCGTCGGCGACGAAGTGGAAGCCGTCATCCTGACCCTGAGCCGCGAAGAACGCAAAATGTCGCTGGGTATCAAACAACTCAAACCCGATCCCTGGCTGGATATCGAAAACAAATACGCTGTTGGCAGCCAGCACACAGCACGCGTACGCAACTTTACCAACTTCGGCGTATTCGTAGAAATCGAAGAAGGTGTGGACGGACTTATCCACATCAGCGACCTGAGCTGGACCAAAAAGATCAAACATCCCGCTGAATTCACTCAGATCGGTGCCAACATCGAAGTAGTAGTACTCGAAATCGACAAAGAAAATCGTCGTCTGAGCCTCGGCCACAAGCAACTTGAAGAAAATCCCTGGGAAGTATTCGAAAGCGTATTCATGGTGGACAGCGTACACGAAGGCATCATTATAGAAATGATGGAAAAGGGTGCTGTTGTTTCCCTGCCTTACGGCGTGGAAGGTTTTGCCACCCCCAAACACCTTATTAAAGAGGACGGCACTCAGGCACAAGTGGACGAAAAGCTGGCCTTCAAGGTGATTGAGTTCAACAAAAACGCTAAGCGTATCATTCTTTCGCACAGTCGCATCCACGAAGACGAAGCTAAAGCCGAAGCTCGTGCCGCCAGTAAAAAGGCCGGCGCCGAAAAGAAAGCCGAAGCTCAGCAAATAGAAGCTGTTTCGCAGAAGGTTGAAAAAACCACCCTGGGCGACATCGATGCCCTGGCTGCTCTGAAAGAAGAAATGGATGCTAAGGCTCTGGCTGCCCTGGCCGAAAAAGCCAAGAAAGCAGAAAAAGCCAAAGCTGCCGAAGCCAAAGAGGAGCCCAAAGCAGAAGAAGTAGCCGAGCCTGAAGCTAAGGCTGAAAAGACAGAAGCTACTCCAAAAGCTAAAGCCAAGGAAGCTGATAAAGACGAAGTAACCGAAAAAGCCGAAGAACCCAAAGCTGAAAAGCCGGCCAAAAAAACTAAGACTGACGAGGCCAAGGCAGAAAAAGCCGAAGCCGCTCCGAAGGCCAAAGCAGAGTCCAAAGCCAAAGCAGAGTCCAAAGCTGAAAAAACTACCGAAGAAGTAGCCGAAGAAGCAGAAGCCGAAGAACCCAAAGCTAAAAAAGCCGCCGAGCCAAAAGCTAAAGCCGGAAAGGCTGCCGAAGCCGAGAATGAAGAAGCCAAAGCCGAAAAAGCCGAAGCTACTCCAAAAACCAAAGCTAAAGCCAAGACCGGCGAAGCTACCGAAGAAGAAGTAGTCGAAAAGGCCGAAGCTAAAAAACCGGCCGCTAAAAAAGCCGCTTCCAAGAAGGAAAACGCCGGGGAAACCGATGAAGCTGCAACAGCTGCAACCGAAGAACCCAAAGCTTAAAGCCGCAAATCGGCCCACATAACAGGGCCCGTTCGCGAAGCGCTCCAAAACGCTTTCGGCAAAGGGCCTCTACCAAAGCAACGAGGCTGTCTACTTGGGACAGCCTCGTTGCTTTTTTATCACGTTTGTGAACTGAATCCCGGAATAATTTCTGTTTACAGTTCTCAGATTAAGAGATGGGTTATCCGGTTTTATAAGACATTACTTAAGCTCCCCCAGCCCCTGGCGAACCACCAAGGGCTCATCGCCGGTGCAATCGACCACCGTCGACTGGACTATGCCTCCGGGGCCTCCGTCGATGACTATATCGACCAGGTGTCCGAAACGCTCGTTGATCAGTTCGGGATCGGTGGTATACTCCACCTGGTTATCGGTTTGCATCAAACTGGTTGTCATCAGCGGATTGCCCAATTCCTCGACAATTGCTCGTACAATGGCGTTGTCGGGGATGCGAATGCCCACTGTCTTGCGTTGCTTAAATAATTTGGGCAAGGCACTGCTCCCGTTCAAAATAAAAGTAAAGGGGCCGGGCAGATTCTTTTTCATTAGTTTAAAGGTAGCGTTATCCAGCCTGGCAAATTCACTGATATGGCTCAGGTCGTGGCAAATAAACGACAAATTGGCTTTGCCTATGCATTTGTCTTTGAGCCGGCAAATCTGCTCGACGGCCCTGGCATGAAAAATGTCGCAACCGATGGCATAGACCGTATCGGTGGGATAAATGATTAATCCCCCTTCGCGCAAAGCATTGGCTATTTTTTGCACGACCCTTGGGTTGGGATTGTCTTCATAAAGCCGAATCAACATTATTCACAAATTTGACGCTAATTAGAACCAGCGGACATAACAAAAGTCCATACGATGCGGCATATCGGGGTGCTTGGGAAACATTCTGAAGGAATAATTGAAAGCACCGGCTTTTTTCAAACGATAGTTGATTTCAAAACGCAGATGGCCTTTTTCGTCTATATTTTTCAGTTCCAGTTCAGATGAATAATTTTGAGAACTGCCGTCGAGGTTGGTGTGCAAAATCACCAACTCTACACCGATGCTGTCTTTGAGACCGGCCGAGTCGATGCTCACGCCAATGTTGTATTCGCTGCCCACTTTGGGCTGATGCAACATGGCATCGGGAAAATCTACCTTCAGCACCTTGATCTGCTCCCATTTATCGGCTACTTCCTGTTTCCAGCGGCTGATTTCACGGGCCTTGGCATAGGAATTGGCGGTGATCAGCGCCGAACGTTTAACCAATTTACTGTAGAAGCGATCGATGTAATCGTCGAGCATACGCTTGGTGGTGAAACGCGGAGCGATTTGAGCAATGGAATTCTTGATGTATTGCACCCACTCGGGCGAATAACCCTTGCTGTTTTTTGCGAAGAACAAGGGAATAATCTCGTTTTCGAGCATGGAATAAATGGTGGCTGCATCGAGCTGATCCTGGAACTCCTGGCTTTCGTAGGTACGTTTTTCGGTCAGAGCCCAGCCGGCTTTTTCTACATAACCTTCGAGCCACCACCCGTCGAGCACCGAGAAATTGAGCACGCCGTTCATTTCGGCTTTTTGGCCCGAGGTTCCCGAAGCTTCCAAGGGACGGGTCGGGGTATTGAGCCAAATGTCCACACCCGAAATCAGGCGTTTGGCCAAGGCCATATCGTAATTCTCGAGGAAGATGATCTTGCCCTGGAATTCGGGCATGCGCGAAATTTCCACGATGCGCTTAATCAGTCCCTGTCCGCCTCCGTCGGCCGGGTGGGCCTTGCCGGTAAAGACAAATTGCACGGGATAAAGGGGATTGTTCACTATGCGGGACAAACGTTCCAGGTCGGTAAACAACAAATGGGCACGTTTGTAGGTGGCAAAACGGCGACCGAAACCTATCATCAGGGTATTGGGATTAATTTTTTCCAATATGGCCATGATGCGCGAGGGATCGCCCTGGTTTTTGAACCAACTGTCTCTGTATTTGTTGCGTATGTACTCAATCAATTTAAGCTTGAGTTGCTGACGGGTTTTCCAAATCTCTTCGTCGCTGACTTCGTAGATTTTGCTCCAGAGTTCAATATTGGACTGATCGCCCATCCATTGGGGACCGAAAGTTTTTTCGTAGAGACTGCGCCATTCGCTGGCGGTCCAGGTGGGCATATGAACGCCGTTGGTAACATAACTTACATGTAACTCGTCGGGGAAATAACCTTTCCAGATATTGCTGAACATTTTTTGGGACACCTTGCCGTGGAGCATGCTCACGCCATTGACCTCCTGACAGCAGTTGCAGGCAAAAACGCTCATGCTGAATTTTTCGTTGGTATCGCCTTCGTTTTCGCGGCCCATATCCATAAATCTGGCCCAACTGATGCCCAATTTTTGGGGAAAGCTGCTCATGTATTTGAACATGAGGTCTTCGTCGAATTTATCGTGACCGGCGGGAACCGGGGTATGTACCGTGTAGAGCGAAGAGGCGCGTACTACTTCGAGGGCTTCGCTAAAGTTAAGTCCTTCCTGAGCAATCAGGTCGACCATACGTTGAGCGTTGATCAGGGCGGCGTGGCCTTCGTTGCAATGATATACCTGTTTTTTGATACCTAGGATATTGAGCAACTGTATGCCGCCAATGCCCAGCAGATATTCCTGTTTCAAGCGATTTTCCCAGTCGCCGCCGTAGAGTTGGGCAGTAATTTGACGCTCAAACTCGCTGTTGCCCGGATGGTCGGTATCTATCAGGTAGAGATCCACTCTGCCCACGGCTGCTTTCCAGATATAGCAATTCACTATATAGCCCGGGAAGTCCACTTTCAGCACCAAGGGATTGCCTTGTTCGTCTTTGACTTGTTCTATGGGCAGTGTATTGAAGTTTTGAGGTTCATAGATGGCAATTTGCTGACCTTCCATCGAAAGTCCCTGAGTAAAATAACCGTTGCGATAGAGAAAACCCACGGCTGTCATGGGAATATTGCAGTCGGAAGCTTCTTTCAGGTAATCGCCGGCCAATACGCCCAGGCCGCCCGAATAGATCTTGAGCACGTCGGTCAAACCGTATTCCATGCTGAAATAAGCCACCGAAGGAGCCTCTTTGTTGACAGGGACATCCATGTACTCGCGGAATTTTGCGTAAATGCTGTCTAAGCGCTGCATGATTGCCTTGTCTTCGGCTATTTGTTTCAGTTGGGTATAGGAAAGGCTTTCCAAAAAAGCGACGGGATTGCCCGAAACCTGCACCCAGAGGGGTCTGTCTATTTCTCTAAATAATCTGATGATTTCGTCGTTCCAGCTCCACCAAAGATTACGGACCAATTCCTGTATTTTCCCGAGTCCGGCAGGCATGTTGGATTGTACGGTCACACTGGACCATTGGGGCTGATTACTGCAATGCTTTGTTTTCATATTATTTACTTGTTTTTTTCTGTTTATTGTACTTCTTGACCTTGGACAAAGCCAGGTCGTATGCTTGTTGGTAATACTTTATAAAGTTCGACCACAACGCCTGTTTAGACAGACGTCCGGCTTTTTTTCGCACTTCTTTGCGCTCTTCGCTGTGCAGGGAGGCAAAATCGGCAAATACTCCGGCCGTTTGCTGAACGACTTCTTCGTAATTACTGTCGTTGCGGGGAATAACGGCCGCACCCTGCCTGATGTCCGTGTCTTTGTAGCCCAGTTTCTGAAGCCAACGGCCGAAACCCGACAGCGAAGTGGTGAGCGTGGGCACCGAAAAGGCCAGGCTTTCGAGCGGGGTATAACCCCAAGGTTCGTAATACGACAAAAATGCCGTCAGGTCGAAAGCCTGTAGAATATCGTAATAGGATTTGTTGAATATGCCGTCGTGTCCGTGCAGGTAGCAGGGCACAAAGATAATTTTGACTTTCTCGTCCGGACCATTGGTAAAGCCCAGATGTTTAATGGTGTTGAGCACTTTATCCTGCTCAATGTGGTTGAGCCAGTGCGTGTTGTAGGGATGATAAATAGGGCCGGGTTGAGCTGACTCTGCCTCCGGGGAATTTCCCAAATCTGATTGCTGTTTGGCCGAAGACGAAGTTGTTTTGCTCTTTCTGAGCGCCTCCAACCTTTGGAGCACTTCCTGACGGGCAGCGCTTACATCGCCGGGCACCAGGATATAAGCCAGAATCTGCCGGTCGAGGCTCCGGTCGTGACGCAGCCGGTGCAAGCTTTCGATAAAGACGTCCAGCCCCTTGTTGCGAAACTCGTAACGTCCGCTGGTAGCTATCATCAACACGTTTTTATGGAGACTGTAGCCCAGTATGCTTTCGGCCACCTCGAGTAAAAGCCGGCGGGCAGCTTTGCGTTTGGCAATGGCCACGGCTCCCCGGGGCACAAAATCGTCTTCAAAGCCGTTGGGGGTGACCAGATCGGGGGCTTTGCCGATTAGTTGAGCACATTCGGCGGCTGTGATGTCGCTGACGGTGGTAAAGCAATCGGCCTGAAAGGCTGCCGTTTTTTCGACCGAATGTTTGGCGACCATATTGAGCTCCCGGGCCATCTGATCGCCCTGATAGCCCTCTATGTACTTATAGAGTTTTTTCCCGTTGCCACTAATGGAACGGCCTATGGAAGTGGCATGGGTAGTAAATACGGTGGCCACACAGGGCAGGTGTTTTTTGACGTAGAGCAAACCCAGCCCGGTGGTCCATTCATGGAAATGGGCTACTACTGCAGGATCTTGTTCCAAGTGGTAACGCTCCCAGCTTCGGATGACTTCGCCGCAGGCGTAAGCAAACATGCAGGATTCGTCGTAATCGCCGTAAGCCTGAATGGAATCAACGCCAAACCATTCCCAAAACTGGGAGTAAATATGGTTTTTATAGGCATAGTATTTTTTAAAATCTACTAAAATCACCAGGGGTTCACCGGGAATGTTCCAGCGCCCACAGCGTATGGACAATTTATCGTGCCGACGGGCATAAGCGCTCCATTCGTCCAAAGGAGTGGAAGTTTCGTTGAACTCGGCCTTTTGCACTTCGTTTTGCAAATCGGGGCCTATGTAGCAAATCGCTTCCCCGTAAAGGACTTTGAGTTGTTTTGCATGCGTCGACAAGACGGTGTGGATACCTCCTACTTTGTTGCAAACCTCCCAACTGGACTCGAAAATCCTGTCGGGAAGCCGGCTATCGCTTACCTTTTTGGACATACCTTTTTCCTGTTCAGTTTTGAAAGCCGCAAAGGTAGTCAATCTATTTCATATTTTGAGTGAAATACCGCCCGCAGATTGTTCAATTTCCTTAATTTTTATACAGAAAAGGCGGGCTCACATGTCGCAAAAAAACAGACTTTCCGGCATTCGGCACATACTCAAGCCACTGCATCAATTCAACATTACCTGGCCGCCCGTAATGGGAAGCGCCTGACCCGTTTCGCCGCATTGATCCATCAGATACAGCACTCCCTTGCTGACATCCAAGGGTGAACAACCTTTACGCATGGGCACCTGAGCCAGGTAGTAATCCTCGACATCCCGAATGGTTTTGGCGCCCGGTACTTTACCTGCCTTGAGGTATTGCACAAAGAGGCCGTTTTCGGGATTGCTCCAGAGCGGACCTTCGTAATAATTTCCGGGACAGATGGAGTTGACCTTGATGCGGAAGGGAGCCAGTTCCAGGGCAAAAGACTGTGTAAGGCCTATACCTCCGAATTTACCGCCGGCATAGGCAAAATTGGCTCTGCTGCCTCTCAGTCCCGATTTGGAATTAATCTGGATGATGTCGGCGTAATAATCGGGGGAGCCGTAAGCGGTTTGCAATTTCATTACGCGACTTACCACCTTAGTGCAATAAAAATAGGCGTTGTAGTTGATTTTTGTCACTAAATCGAAGTTCTCGGGGCTCATTTCTTCCAGACCGCCTGCCCGGAGGATACCCGCATTGCTGATAAAACAGTCAATGCCACCGAAACAACAAATGCTTTGGTACACAAGCTGCTCGATACTGGCGACCTTGCTGACATCGGTCTGCACAAACACAGCCCTGTTGCTGCGGGCTTTTTGGTTGAATTCATCCACGGTGACCAGACCGGTTTCGCTGTTGAGGTCGGCCACCACAATATTGGCCCCTTCCTTCAGGAGTTCATCGGCAATACCCTGGCCAAAGCCCTGGGCAGCTCCGGTAACCACTATAGTTTTGTTTTGGGCTCTGCCGGTCAGGGCGCCGGCGGCGATGCTGCGGCGATAGTTTTCGACTTCCCAGTGATCGATAAAATCGATTTGTTCCTGAGTCATGGGATGCGGGCCTCCAAAGGCTTCGGAGACGGCGGCAATCTTGATGCAGTCCTCAAAAACATCGAGGATGGTATCGCATTGGGCTGCGTTGTCGCCTACGGCCACGATACCCAAACCCCGGAGGGCAATCACCTTGGGTTGATAGCCGAAATGTTGCCTGAAAAAAGGCAGGATTTTTTTCGCATCATCCAGTATATCTTCGGTTTTGGCCTTATCTATATATAACTGGTTGGATTTGCAATACACTATGCCGTCGGGCGTGAAGGGACGGCTGATGTATATATAATGCTCTTTTTTCTCACAATAGTACTCTATCAGCTTGTTGTTGCGGATTTTGAGTGTTTTTAGCTGAAGACGTTTTTGCTCATCTGTTTCGGAAACCAACATACGGAGCGCAGGCAGAATTTCGATCACTCTGCCCGGAACAGGACGTTCTTCCGGCTGAAGATAGGCCTGCAGGGCCTTGGAGCCGGCAGCAGCCCCGTGAGCGGCCGTTTTTACATCTTTGTCCAGCACAGCCAGGATATGATCGTAGGTACGGCGAATTTCTTCAATGTCGTCGGCTGCCACAAAGATACCGTGGTTCTGCAACCAGATCACCGAGGGTTCTTTGCCCCGCTTTGCCCGGAAGGCAGCAATGGCTTCTTCGACTTTTTTGAACAAGACATAGCCGGGATCGGTATAGGGAATGTAGAGATGTTCATCGCCAAACAGCTCCCTGAGCTTGCTTTCAGCTTGCCGGGAACACATCAGCCCGTTGACGGCCGTGGGATGCAAATGCACCACAAAAGCGTAGTTGATGGCATTGTGCATGGAAGTTTCTACCGACGGGCGCCGGTTTTTGGTAATACAGGCAGCTTCGAGGTCGCTTTTGACTTCGGCCTCGCGCAGGTCGGTATCGTCGCTGTAGGACTTTTCGGAGAGGAGCCGCAGTTTTTCGCGATCGAGTACGGCAAAACCATCCCGATCGATGGTAGCCAGGGCAAAGCCGGAGGCTTTCACCCAAATTTGCCGGTCGTCTTTATAAGAGGTGTTGCCTCCGCCTGCAATAACAAAACGCTTGTCTTTACCATAAAACCGGGATATCTCGATGAGTTGTTCGATCTCTCTCATGACATTATTATTTAATTGATTAGAAAATGAAAAGTCCATACTTGTGTTCTTATTTATTCTTGTTTATTGGCCGGTGACGGAACGGATGAGTTGGTCGCCCAGCTTGATGTATTCTTCGCGTTTATCCGTGTGAGCACGGCCTGAAGCGTCTACGTAGCCTTCGAGGCCCTGACCGACCAGGTGTTGATGGGCTGCCAGCACGCAAGCGCTTTTGTAATTGATTTCACGCAAAACTTCGCTCAATGCTTGTCCGTGACGGGCAGACAACAAAATGGGCTCCATGGCGGGGCTGTTGTGCTCGCTGCCCAAAGTGACGACAAAACCGAGTTCGTAGAGATAAACGACGTATTTTTCCAACAGATGCAGGTCGTTGCGGGTACTGATGAATTCCACCGAATGGAAACCCCGTTCATGCAGGGTCTTGGCTGCTCTTTCCAAATCGCCTTCGAAGTCGGTATAGCCTCCTTTGGGATCGTCGGCCAAAAAAGGATAAGTGGGTATGCCGCCGGCAGCCAATATTATGCTACAGACTTTGTCCACAGGCAAAAAGGCTTTGGGATCTTCGGGTACAAAAGCGGCACCGCCGGCCTTGAGCAAATTGCCCCGGATTTCGTTTTCGACGGCAGCATGATCGTTTATGGCAGACTTGAGGGCTTTGCCTCCGAACAGTTGCTGAAAAAGGGCTGCAATTTTTGCTTCGGCTTCCCGGCCGGCCTCCGAAACCTGCTTTTTGCTTCCGGAAGCGGAACCTAAGGCTTGTTCGTAGACCTTAATGCGCAAAGCCTTGGCCAAATGCCGTTCGCGGATGTTGCCCTTGGTCATTTCTCTGAGGATCTGCTCGTAATCGAGGCGGAAACCCAGCCTCAGACTATCGAGCAAGTCGTTGATTTTGGCGCACATGGCCTTGACCTGGGCATTGGATTCGGCTCTTACTAGGCTGAGTTGAGATGCGTAAGGTTCGGGCAACGAGGGCGGACATTTAAGACCCTTGCCACTGATATAGGTACGGCCGGGATTGTTGGGATCGTTTACCCGTATGCCTTGGGCCTGATCCTGCTGGTTGAGGCCGATAAATTCTATATTGAACAAAGGATAAAGCGAGCGCTTGCGGCATTCTTTTTCCCAGAGTTCGTAGCCGTCCATGGAATAAAAGTCGTTGATTCCGACCACCCTGACCCCCTGCTCCACCGCCAGATCGAGAGCCTGTGTAAGGCTCTCGAAGGCGCTGAACGAATAAGGCGTATGCAAATGAGCATTAACGTTCACTATTTTCATTGTTTTTATTTTTATTCAGTGATTCCGTATTGGATAAATGGTTTTTTAATTATCAATGAAATATTAAAAAAACGGATTCAAACGGCAAATATACTAAACTCCCTGTTTATTCCTAAGAATTTGTTGAGAATTTGAAAAATTTTGTTTGGGAATGTAATTTTTCAAGGGTTGAATTTTCTCATGAATGGCGTCCAGCATCCAACCTGCCTGGGGGAAGAAAGCATCTTCCAATTCATGGGCGGGTGTGATCCAGTTGCGTGAACCCACTACCACGGGAGGAGCGTCCAGGTAATCGAAAGCCAGTTCGCTTATGTTGCGGGCCATATCGTTGATAATGGATCCGCGGCTACTGGCGTCGCTCGAAAGGAGAATACGTCCGGTCTTTTTGACCGACTCAATTACCAGATCGTAATTGAAGGGCACTATGCTGCGGGCATCGATCACTTCGGCGCTGATACCGTATTGTTCCTGCAATATGTCGGCAGCTTCGAGGGCCCGGTAGAGGGTAGCTCCTATGGTGAGGATGGTTATGTCCTTGCCGGGGCGTTTGATGTCGGGTTCGCCCAGGGGAATTTCGTAATAGCCTTCGGGCACTCCGCCTTGGTGGAATTGTTCACCAATATCGTAGATGCGCTGCGATTCAAAGAAAATCACCGGGTCGGTGCCTTGCAGGGCGGCATTCATCAAGCCCTTGGCATCGTAGGGAGTAGCGGGGAAACAAACCTTGAGCCCGGGAATATGGGCGCAAAGCGAAGTCCAGTCTTGCGAGTGCTGTGCACCGTATTTGGAACCTACCGAGATGCGAAGCACGATGGGCATTTTTAGAATGTTGCCGCTCATAGCCTGCCATTTGGGCATTTGGTTGAAGACTTCGTCGCCGCAACGGCCCAAAAAGTCGCAATACATGATTTCGGGGATCACCCGCCCGCCGCACATGGCGTAACCGATGGCCGTGCCCACGATGGCGGCTTCGGAAATGGGTGAATTGAACAGACGGTGATAAGGCAAAGCTTCGGTAAGTCCGCGATACACGGCAAAGGCGCCGCCCCAGTCGCGGTTTTCTTCGCCGTAGGCCACCAGCGAGGCATCTTTGTAGAAGCGGTCGATGATGGCTTCGAAGATACCGTCGCGCAACTGGTATTGCCTCATTTTACTATGGGGTTTACCCTCGGCATCGAAGGCGAAACGTTCTTTTTTGGCGATTTGCTGTACCCTGGGATTTTCGTGCATGGGGTGATTTACTTCGGGCTTCACTCCGGGCATCATGCTGTCGACCGATTGGTTGGAAAACATAGCCTCGCCCAGCAATTCCTGATTTTGGTCCAAATCCATGCGGGGAGAAATGTCAAGGTCGATGGCCAACTTATAAACTTCCAAAATCGTCTTGCGGATGTCTTCCTGTATCCGGTCGAGATCGGCTTGCTTGCAGATGTTGCCTTCGAGCAATTGCTTGGCGTAGCCCATAATACAATCCTGAGCTTCCCAGGCTTCGAGTTCTTCTTTGCTGCGATACGACGAGGCGTCCGAGGGAGAGTGTCCGCTGTAGCGATAGGTAAGCACATCGAGAAGGACAGGCCCCTGTTTGTCGTTGATCACCTGACGTTTACGGCGATAGGCATCGATCACTGCCAGGGGATTGTAGCCGTCTACTCTTTCGGCATGCATTTGTTCGGGGTTGATACCGGCTCCGATACGGGCTGCAATGTCGTAACCCATGGTTTCGCCCTGGGTTTGTCCGCCCATACCGTACTGGTTGTTCATGATGTTGAGGATAAAAGGCAGGCCGCCTTTCATATCGTCGTCCCAAAGAGTTTTAAACTGATCCATGGCAGAAAAAACCAAACCTTCCCAAACGGGACCGCAGGCCATGGAGGCGTCGCCCAGGTTGGCGACCACCAAGCCGGGTTTGCGGTTGATTTTTTTATAGAGGGCTGCTCCCACGGCAATATCGCCGCTACCGCCTACGATGGCGTTGTTGGGATAAATGCCGAAGGGGGTGAAAAAGGCGTGCATACTGCCGCCCAGGCCCCGGTTGAAACCGGTTACGCGGGCAAAGATTTCGGCCAGAGCACCGTAGACCAAAAAGCGACGGGCCAGTTGCCGGGTGTTGCCTTCGAAGTTCATGCCGGCTACCTTGAGGGTGGCTCCGCCAAGGAATTCCTGCATGATTTTTTTAAGGCTGTCTTCGTCGAGCTTACGAATAGCCGACATGCCCTTGGCCAGGATTTCGCCGTGGCTGCGGTGTGAGCCGAAAATAAAGTCGTCTACGCCCAGAGTATAGGCCATACCGACGGCGGCAGCTTCCTGTCCCACCGAGAGGTGAGCAGGACCGGGGTTATTGTAGGGTATGTCTTGGTATGCTCCGGTGGTTTTGACCAGATGCAGCATGGTTTCGAATTCCCTGATCAGGGACATGTCGTGGTAAATGTCGAGCAAATCCTGTTTGCTGAAATTGCCCTCGTCCAGTTCCTGTTTGGCTGTTTTATTGTACTGGTTTACGGGAATGGGCTTGAATGTAACTTCCCCGGCTTTACGCATTTCCGAGGGGTCGATGAATAATTGTTTAGGCATGATGAAAATATTTTATGTGTTCTGTTTTATGCGTTGTATGCTACTTCTTTGATGATTTCGCTGACAGTGGGATGAGGAAAGACCACTTGTTTGAGTTCTTCGAGGGTCATTTCCTGCTCAATGGCCATGCAAGCTCCATAAATGATTTCGCTGCAGGGATTGCCCAGCATGTGCACGCCCAGTACCCGGCCGTTCCGGCTGTCGACAATGATTTTGCAGAGACCGTTGCCTCCTTCGTTTTCGGCCACAAAACGCCCGGCATAGGCCATGGGGAGTTTGATGGCATTAAACTCGATATTGGCAGCCCGGGCGGCTTCTTCGCTGAGGCCGGCACTGGCTACTTCGGGGTTGGTGTAAACCACACCCGGAATGGCGTTGTAGCGCATACGGTCGTAACGAACCTTGCTTCCCGATTGTGCGGCCTGACGGGCAGCCAGGATATTGTTGACCACTACTTCTCCTTCGCGCGAGGCGGTATGAGCCAGCAGGCTGAAACCGGTGACATCACCCGCAGCAAAAACGCCCGGAATATTGGTGCGCATGAGTTCGTCCACCTTGATACCGCCGCGATGAAGTTCTACACCCAGGTTTTCGAGGCCGTATCCCTGAGTAACGGCGCGACGGCCTACACTGAGCAAAATCTTATCGCCCTTGACCGATTGGGTCTGACCGTCTTTTTCGAAGAAAACTTCGTTGCCTTGTACTTTGACTACTTTGGCCTGCAAATGGAAGTCGATGCCTTTTTTGGCGTAAATGTTGCGCAACATGGTCGAGATCTCCAGGTCGAGACCGCCCAAAATCTCGGGCAGCATTTCTACGACAGTGACTTTACTGCCCAGGCTGTTGAAGAAACTGGCAAATTCCATACCTATGACTCCTCCTCCAATAACTACCAATTCGGCGGGTTGCTCTTTTAGTTGCAGGATTTCGCGATTGGTGAGCAGGATTTCGCCTGCCTCGGCCAGGCCGGGGATGGGCGGCACCATGGCTTCGGAGCCGGTACAAATCATCAGATGGGCGGCAAAATAGATTTCGCCTGCCTCCTGCCTTTCCTGCGGGGCAGCGATCAATTCTACCCCCTTATCGGAGCGGCCTTTGATATAGGCTGCGGCTTTGACTACAGTCACCTTGCCGGCCCTCATTTGAGCTTCGACGCCGGCCACCAATTTGCGAACGACTTTGTTTTTGCGGGCCATCATTTTGCCAAAGTCGAATTCGACTCCGGTGGCTGTAATACCATACTTATCACCCTGAAGTGCATTTTCGTAGGTTTTGGCACTGTAGAGCAAAGTTTTGGTGGGAATGCAGCCTTCGTTCAGGCAAACACCGCCCAGACTGGCTTTTTCGAAAAGCAGCACCGATAAGCCCTGACTTCCGGCTCTTTCGGCGGCTACGTATCCGGCGGGGCCTCCGCCAATGATTGCTAAATCGTACATAGTGGTTGGAATTTATTTATTTCGATTGTTTTTAATTTTCTTCTTGGGATTTATGGGATTTAATTACCGACAAGCCCGAGCCTCTAGACAATATCAAATTCGAGATTTTCGATTTCGACGGCGATCTGCTTCAGAAAGCGGGTAGCTTCGCCTCCGTCCAGTGCCCGATGGTCGTAGGTGAGGCTCAGGCCGATGTAGGGCACGAAGGCATACACGCCGCCACCCAGGTCTTTGGGACGGGGTACTATGGTATTTACGCCCAGGATGGCCGATTGCGGCAGGTTGATGACGGGAGTAAACATTTCCACTCCGTAATTGCCCAGGTTGGATACGGTAAAGCTGGCGGCTTCGGGGCTAAGCAGGTCGGGGTCGATGGCTCCCTTGCGGCAGGCGGCGGCCAATTCCTTGAGTTGCGAGGCCAGGCCGCTGATGCTCAGATCGTCGGCGTTGCGCAGGGCGGGTACCATCAATCCGCGTTCGGTATCGACGGCAAGACCCAGATGCACCTTGTTGAACAAGCGCATACTGTCGCCTAAGAAATGGGAGTTGGCATTAGGGAATTTTTTAAGGGCCTTGATAACGGCCAAACACACCATATCGTTGAGGGTAATGTTGACGTTGAGTTTGCCCTGGTCCATGGCTTCCTTGACCTGCTTGCGTAATTCCATAATACGGCGGGCGTCGGCCCCCAGGTGGTGGGTAAGTTGAGCGGAATTCTGCAAAGAGGCATACATGGATTTGGCAATAAGTTTACGCATATTGCTCAGTTTCTTGTCCTGATAGTCGATGCCATAAACAGCATTGACCGGAGCCTTGAGGTCGGAAGCCAGTACGGTGCCGGCCAGGCCGCTGCCTTGTTCGGGCACAACGGCTGCCTGTTCTTGCAGCGTTTTTTTGGCCAGAGGGCTCAGCTTGGGACGGTTTTGCAAAGCTGCCTTCATATCGCTTTCGATGATACGGCCGCCGGGGCCGCTGCCGCTGAGCTGACGGAAATCGAGGGCTTCTTTTTCGGCCAGTTTACGGGCACGGGGTGAAATAAAAACGGTACCACCGGAGGCGGTAACGGAACTTGTTGAGGCTGCACCTGCTTGCGAAGCGACTGCGCCGGGCTGATCCGGGCTTGCTGGGGCGGAAGCCTGCGCTGCCGGAGCAGGGGCTGTTACACCTGCAGCCGGTATTTCAGTCGTAGAAGCGGCCGAAGCAGAAGGTGCTGTTTGGCCCGAACCCTGAGCGCCAGCATCCATTTCAGCCAGCAGAGCCGAATAGTCTTCGCCGGCATCGCCTAAAATCATGACGTTTTGCAACACCGGAACTTCGTCGCCTTCGTTGTACCAACATTCCAGCACAACTCCGTCCCGGGGGGCTTCTTCTTCGAACGAAGCCTTGTCGGTTTCATAAGCAAAGAGGATATCGCCTTTGGCTACTTTGTCTCCTTTTTTCTTAATGGAAGAGATGATGCAACTTTCCACGGATTGCCCTTGTTTGGGCATAATAATTACTACTGCCATAGCTTTAATTTATATAATATTTGTTTGTTTACTCAGGTTTCGAACAACAAAGGTAAAGTTATAACTAACCGATAAAAATATTCTTTCGTTCAACGACTACCGGTTTCGGACAGCAAAGGTAAAATTATTACTTGTATATACAAGTTTTTTAGATATAATATTTTATTAAAAATACAACATTCTTTTTATCAAACACTTAAAAGATTACAAGTGGCGAAACTTGTATGTACAATTTTTATTATTTGTTGCTTTTTTCAAGAAATAATGTATATTTGCGCCATGTTTGAAGAAAGCGGTTTACCACTTTACAAGTCTTTGTACGAAAAGCTGCGCCGCCAGATCGAAGAAGGTATTTACCGTTCGGGCGATCTGTTGCCCTCGGAAAACGAGTTGAGCGCCTTGTACGGACTGGCCAGATCGACGGTGCGCAACGCCCTGGACCGTCTGGTCAACGACGGTTTTATTGTAAAGCAACAGGGACGGGGCAGCATTGTAAAAGGCAAGGCCAAAGGAGTGGGCATTTTGTCGCTCAAGAGCACCTCTTCGGCTTTGGGCGGCAATCTGAGCACCCGGCTTATTGTCAAGCCCGAAATCCGTTCCTGGAAAGAGGCTTTCGGTTATACCATCAGCCAGAGCGAACGCGATGCCGGCTGCATCTATTTTGAGCGCCTGCGCCTGATAAACAACCGGCCGGTTTTCTTTGACATCACCATGCTGCCCAATATCAACCTGCCCCGTTTTACCATGCACAAGCTCGAAAACGCTTCCTTGTTCGATTTGTTGCGCACCGCATACCAAATCGAAGTTACCGGAGGCGTGCAACATCTTTATGCCCTCAAGGCCAACAAGGAACTGCAAGAATATTTTCAGGTCAAAGCCGGGCATCCGGTCTTGCAATTAAACAGAAAGATTGAGACCAACCGACCGGGTATGCACATATACAGCAAAGTTTTTTGTAACACACAAGAGTACGCACTCTTTGGAACCTTTTGAGCTATGGATTTTTTTACAGGCTTAGGACTTTTCGGCCTTTTTCTCGGCTCGTTTTTGGCCGGCAGTATCGTACCTTTTAGTTCCGAAGTGTTGTTGGGAAGTGCCTTGCTGGCCGGAGTCGATCCTGTAGCCTGTCTGATCAGTACCAGTCTGGGCAACACTTTGGGGGGAATGAGCTGCTATTATATCGGGCGTTTGGGTAAAATGGAATGGATGACCAAATACCTGAAAGTAAAAGAAACCACCCTGCATAAATATACCACTTTTTTGCGCGGTAAAGGCGCATGGCTGGGCTTTTTTGCCTGGTTGCCCTACGCCGGCGAAGCCATCTCCGTTGCCCTGGGTTATTTACGGGCCAATGCCTTGATAGTCTCGGTATCCATGCTTATTGGCAAAACCCTGCGCTACCTGGTAATGATGCTGATCATTCTGGGGGTGATTGCCTGATATTCCGGGTAATTGCCCGACACTCCGAGTGATTGCCCAACACTCCGGTGCTGATTACACGGCATTTCGGTGCTTGCCCGATTTTTACTTGTTTTGGTTGGAAATACATAGAAACAGGAAACTTTAATGTTTTCTCAGTTTCCATTATGTATCTATTTATCAGATTGTTGTAAAATATTGTTTGTTGTTTAAACATATTTAACGCACCGGGATATCGGAAAATCGGTTTTGACTTTACCTTTGCCGCGTTTTTTAGGTTAATAACAAACTTACTTCACGACGGCAAAAAATTACTTCATAATGGCAGATTTACTTCGCGAAGATATACTTAAAACCTCGACCAGGCTGTTTTTTAAATTCGGCCTGCGCAGTGTATCCATCGAGGATATCTGCAACGAACTGCGCATTTCAAAAAAAACCTTCTACACTTGCTTTTCGCAAAAAGAGGCTCTGATCGAAGATATACTAATCGATTACGACGAGGCTTTCGCCAAACGTATGGAATTGAAAATCAAAAGCCTCAATCTGCCGGAATCGACCACAGTGATAGACATGGTGCTGTTCTTTTCGGTTTTTCATCTGATAAACCGCGACGCCCGGTTCGAAAACTTCTTTTTTGATATGCAAAAATATTATCCTGAGGTATTTAAACGCCATATGGATCGTCACCGGCATATAGTGACAAATCACATCCGCGATATGCTGCTCAAAGGAATTGAACAGGGGCTCTATCGTGCCGAATTAGAGACGGAGCTTACCGCCAAAATAATTACTCTCGAGTTGATTTCCATGATGGAATTCGCCAGAAACAAACTGAATAAAAGCGAACAACAAAAAGTGATAATGTTGCTCACCGACCTGCATATGAGAAGTTTATGCAACGAGCGTGGCCTTAAGTATTACCTCAAGGCCCTCGATAAACTCGAAAATCAACAGTGAATCGGTGGTACAAAGCCGTAACCAATCGACAGGGATTTTAAAAACCAAGAATCAAAAAACAAAAACAGATATAGAATTAAATAGCAATGAAAACCATTATTCCATCAAATAGAGTAAAACTGTTCACGCTCTGCCTGTCGGGGCTGTTAAGCCTGAGCAGCCTGCCGTTCACAAGCCAGGCGGAAGAAACACCCCAACAATGGCGTTTTTCGCTCGAAGAGGCCGTCGGTCATGCCTTGGTACACAACACAGCCATGATCAAAGCCGACCTGGCAGTGCGTCAGGCTGAAGCCGCCAAATGGGCGGCTATAGCCAACTACCTGCCTCAGCTTAATGTAAACGTTAATTACAATAACTACCTGGGCGCTTCTATCGAAATTTTCGGAATGGACATTCCCATGGACCCCTCGAGCAGGCTGACGCTGCAGGCTTCGCAATTGATTTTTAACGCTAATGCCATCCTGGGTATGCAATTGAGCGAACTAAGCCGCCGAATGTCGGAGCTGGGAAGCAATCAATCGGAACTGGCAGTTAAACAAAACGTGAGGTCCACCTACTACTCCATTTTGATGATGGAAAACAACCGGCTTTTGCTCAAAAAAAACGTGGAAAACATGCGCAGTCTGGCCAAGGCTACGAGAGCTAAAGTGGAGGTGGGCATAGGCGAACAGACCGAAGCCGACGAAATTGAAATAGTGCTGGCCAATCTGGAGAACACCCTGAAACAAACCGAAAGAACCATAGAATTGACCTATAATTCCATGCGGCTACTCTTGGGGCTGAACGCCGAGGATGGGATAGAACTGAGCGACAGACTGCAGGACGTTACCGACAAACAGGCCATGTTTGCCTTGCTGGCAGCCGGTTTTGATCCGGCCGAAAACGTCGATATGAAGGCCGGACAGCTCAACCTGGAAATCAACAAAAAACAAGTAAAGTCGGCCATTGCCGGTTATTTACCGACCATTTCGGCCGTATATCAGCGCAACGAGATTTTGCTGAAAACGGGTTTTGATCCGACCACCAAAAATACGCTGGTTCTCACGGCCAGCATGCCTCTGTTCTGCAGCGGCAAAACCACCGCCGAACTAAAAAAAGCCCAACTAGCCTACGAATCGGCGCAGGAAGATCTGGAACTTATGCAAAAACAGTTATTGATTCAGGACAAACAGTTGCGTTTTAACTTGAAGTCTGCTCTGGAATCTTACGAAATACAAGAACGCAACATAGAGGTTTCGAAGCGCATGTTCGACAACGTGACCAAGAAATTCGAGCAAGGCTTATCGTCCAGCCTCGAAGTGACCAACGCCAGCAACAACCTGCTTACCGCACAAAGCAATTACATCCAGTCGGCCATGAGCTTGCTCAACGCAAGCGACGCTTTGAAAAAATTGCTGGGGACATTATAAACGGTTCAATCATCATTATCATCAGTAGCAGCAACAACAACAGTAACAACAGCAACAACAAAAACATCATCAACAACAACAGGAAATAAAAACAGGAAATAAAACAATAAAAAACATCTGCAATGAAAAATCCGCTTTCTGCACTTCCGGCCCTGCTAATTATCGCAACGGGGCTGTATGCCTGCTCCGGTGCTTCCAAATCGCGGACAACTCAGGAAAAGATCGAAAATGTCAAAGTAACAACCCTGAGTTCGCGTATGGTGGGCAATACCCTGGAATTCCCGGCTAATACCAGGGCTTACGAACGGGTCAATCTGGGGCCGGTATCGCCGGGCCGTATTGAAAAAATTTACGTTGAGATGGGCGACCGTGTCAAAAAAGGACAATTGCTTATTCAAATGGATCAGACCGCGTTGCTTCAGGCACGCATTCAGATCGCCAATTTTGAGGAAGACCATAGGCGCTATGAAGCGCTCAAAGAGAGCGGAGCTATTTCGCAACAGGTTTACGACCAGTCGTTGGCCAACCTGAACATGCAAAAAACCAACCTGGACTACCTGGAAAAAAACACCCGGATTAAAGCGCCCTTCGACGGGATCATCGCCCTGCGTAATTTCGAAAACGGCGAACTTTACCCGGGCGGTTCGGCCATACTGACACTGATGGAAATCGATAAACTCAAAGCAGACATCAACGTACCCGAAAGCTATTATCCACTGATCAAAAAAGGGATGAAGGCCGAAGTATTTTGCGATACCTACCCCGGTCGCCCATTCGAAGCCGAAGTCAATTTGATTGCACCTACGGTCAATCCGGCCAGCCGTTCTTTTGCCGTTGAAATGAAGATTCCCAACGCCCAAGAATGGCTCAAGCCAGGTATGTTTGTTCGCATCCATATGGATCTGGGAGTGAGCGAAGCCATCTTGGTGCCCTCGCAGGCCGTACTTAAACTGCAAGGCTCCAACGAACGCTTTGTATTCCTGCACCGCAACGGCCTGGCTCAAAGAGTGCCCGTACAGATTGGCCGGCGCTTCGACGACGAGGTGGAACTGATCTCCGACCGCATTGTAGCAGGCGACCAATTGGTGGTGTTGGGACAGGCCAGGCTCAGAGATGGTGTTAAATTGAATGTGATCGAATAATTCAAGCGAGATGAGTATCTATAAAAGTGCCGTAAATAAACCGGTTACCACACTGATGGTCTTTGCAGCCGTCATGGTGGCAGGCTTATACGCCCTGTACCATTTGCCTATTGACGAGTTACCCGAAATAGAACCGCCCTTTGTAACGGTTATGACCACCTACTCAGGGGCCAACGCCTCCGAGATAGAAACCAATATAACCGAACTGCTCGAAGACGCTTTCAACAGCGTGCAAGGCATCAAGGAAATCTACTCCACCTCTTCCGACAACATATCGGTGATCAGTATGGAATTTGAATGGGGGGCCAATCTGGACGAAGCTGTAAACGATGTGCGCAGTGCCATCGATATGTACTACGACTTTTTGCCCGATGGCACCAGTCGTCCATCTATCTTCAAGCTGAGTACCAACATGATGCCTGTTTTGATGTATACCGTCACTGCCGACGAAAGCTACAACGGACTCAATAAAATCCTGGAAGAACAGGTGGTGAATCCTCTCAAGCGCATCGATGGAATCGGTTCTATCAACGTTACCGGCGCCCCCAAGCGCTATGTGTACGTGGATGTGGATGCCAAAAAAATGGATGCGGCCGGATTGAGCCTGGAACAGGTGACCAATGCCATTGCAGTTAATAATATGAACCTGCCTGCAGGTAACGTCAAAATGGGACGTGAAACCTATCAACTCAGAGTCGAAGGAGAATTTGAATTCAGCGAAGAAATCCGTAACCTGGTGGTGGGTGTATTTAACAATGCGCCGGTGTTTATCCGCGACATTGCCCAGGTGAACGATACCGTAAAGGACCTGAGTCTCGAAGAACGCTCCAACGGCTCGCAGGCTGCCCGCCTGTCCATCACCCGCCAATCGGGAGCCAATTCGGTGGAAGTGTGTAAAAAGGTCAAAAAACAACTTGAGCAACTCGAAAAAAACCTGCCCACCGACGTAAAGACCCATCTGATTTTTGATACTTCAAAATTTATCAGCAGATCCATAAGTAATTTAGCATCGGCTCTGTTCTTTGCTTTGCTTTTTGTAGTGGTGGTGGTACTCTTTTTTGTGGGACGCTTCAGAGCTACGCTGATTATTGCCCTAACCATTCCCATTTCGCTGGTGGTAGCAGCCATATTCCTCTTTGCCACGGGAAGCTCACTCAATATTATATCGATGTCGTCGCTCTCAATTGCCATCGGTATGGTGGTGGACGACGCCATAGTGGTACTGGAAAACATTACCAAACATATCCGCCGGGGCAGCAATCCCCGCGAAGCGTCCATTTACGCTACCAACGAGGTCTGGGTGTCGGTAATTGTGACTACCCTGGTCATTGTGGCGGTGTTTATGCCTTTGACCATGCTGGGCGGAATGACCGGTATAATGTTCAAAGAACTGGGCTGGATTGTCACCATAACGGTATGTACCTCTACAGCTGCGGCCATCAGTCTGACACCTATGCTTTCGTCGCGTTTGCTCAAGAGCCGCGACAAAGACGAAAAACCACGTCTGTACGACCGTACGATAGGTAAAATGCTCGACAGTATGGACGATGCTTACGAAAGATTGCTGCGCAAGGCCCTAAAACACAAAGTCTTGATACTGCTGGTTTCGATAGTTATTTTTATACTTTCTTTGGGTTTATTCCGCTTTATCGGCACGGAGTTTATGCCTTCTGCCGACCGGAGCAGGTTATCAGCTTCTATTGAATTACAGACGGGTACCCGGGTGGAACAAACGCTTGAAACCACTTCGGCTATAGAGCAATATATTATGAATAATTGCCCCGAAGTAACTTTGCTTTCGAGTTCCACCGGATCTATAGACGAGGCAGGTTTCGCTGCCATGATGTCGAATTCGGGTAGTCATTTGATCAATCTTAACATTCGTTTAAAGGATATTGACCAACGCGATCGCAGCGATATTGAAATTGCTGAACAGATTCGAACCTACCTGAACACCTTGCCCGAAGTGATCAACTATACCGTATCAGCCGGAGGATTGGGCAAGGTAGTCATGGGAGGCACCAGCACCGTGGATGTAGAAATTCTGGGCTACGATATCGACAAAACCAATGCACTGGCTCAGGATGTCAAGATCCTGTGCCAGAATTTGGAAGGTGCCCGCGATATAACCATCAGCCGCAAGGACGACAAAGCAGAGCTGCAGGTGGTGCTTGACAAAGAAAAACTAGCCTTGCACGGCCTGAATTCAGCCACAGTTTCCAATTTCATCCGCAGCAGGGTGTATGGTGCTACCGCAGGTTATTTCAGAGAAGGCGGCGAAGAATACGATATCGTTGTCCGACTGGAAGAACAGTACCGCAATTCCATCTCCGACCTGGAACAACTTAGTATTCCCACGGCCATGGGTACAATGATCAAACTCAGCGAAATCGGAGAAATCAGGGAATTCTGGTCGCCTCCTTCGATCGACCGCCAGCGCCGGGAGCGTATTGTGAAGGTTTCGGTCACTCCGGTGGGAGTGTCGCTGGGTGAAATGGCTGCTTCCATACAAACGGTTGTGAACGGTCTGGAAATTCCCCAGGATGTCATAGTCAATATTGGCGGTGATTACGAAGAACAACAGGAAACTTTTGCCGATCTGGGTTTGCTTTTCCTCTTGGTGATTGTGTTGGTTTATCTGGTGATGGCTTCACAGTTTGAGTCTTATTCAAGACCTTTTGTCATCATGTTTTCCATTCCTTTTGCCGTTACCGGCGCTGCTTTGGCCTTGTGGATTACAGGTACCGACCTGAGTATGATTGCCGCCCTGGGTCTGGTCCTGCTGGTAGGTATCGTAGTCAAGAACGGTATCGTACTGGTAGACTTTATCAACCTGATGCGCGACCGTGGACTGGAAGTGAATGAGGCTATTGCCGTCTCCGGCAAATCCAGGCTCAGACCGGTATT
>ENA-UPXM01002070-UPXM01002070.1-activated-sludge-metagenome-genome-assembly--contig:-NODE-2070-length-24295-cov-7.265264_pt1 | contig 24295 bp, 20 predicted proteins | sample MGYA00238178_ERZ772708 | MGnify/ENA primary metagenome ERZ772708 (study PRJEB29002, sample SAMN05720212) | activated sludge metagenome | isolation source: anaerobic digester from wastewater... | reverse complement strand
TAAAGAAAAAACATTTAGTTATCAATACAGGAAAAGCTATGGATACGGTCAGATCGTTCTTGAAAGAAAAGTGTGATCAGTTACCAGAATATGTTATTCTTGATCTCTCCACACGTTTTAGACTCTTTAAAAATGTTTTAGAAGTAAATTGTCAACACATTGCTGTTAGTCAAGACGAACTTATTCAGTTTATCATTTCCGTTATTCAGTTTGAAAAAGATGCAGAAATAGAACTTGATTATGCAATACTAGAAGCAATTGGTCTGGGTCTGAATGAAGAGCATGGAGATGACATTATCTTTGCTGTAAATGCCATGCGTAGTTTTGGATTAAATCTGTTCAAAGAACTACAGCGCGTAGGTATTTATCAAAATGGATATTTGCGGTATTGTTTGCATCTTACACAAGGGACGCGTATTTATTTCAGAAAGATCGTTATTGATGAAGTGCCAACATGAAACCACAAGTAATTCTTCTTGACGTTAAGAAGGAACTAGAAATACTGAAATTAAATCTTGACAAATGTCAGCTATCTACTGCTGCAATAAATGAAATTCTAAACCAAATCTTTCATGTTTTTTTAAATAGAGGTTTGGATGATAAAGAAAAATGTTTTTACGATCTAAAATTTGTTCCTGATTTTAGTAGAATACACATCCCTAATTTAAATTTTTATACAGCAGAAAGAATTAGGGATGTCATTTATGTGTTTGGTGTTAATTTGTTTAACACGATGGTCACTTTAATGGGTGAGTCAAATAGTCACTATTCTTATGGCCTGACACGTGTGCAGGGAACCATTTTGGTATTAGACTTTTTCCCCTATTAGAAGGACTATCATGTTTGATCTTCGCAGTGTTTATAATTTTAATGTATATCCGGCTACAATTCTTGGAAGTGACTTTAACAATGTGACAGTCATGTCTGTCATTGGTCCTGAGGATGCTGCTCGTGAGATAGATATCTATGCCATGCATGCTCAGGTGTATCCGTATTTGTCAGGTGTTCCTAATGACCCTACAGCGTACGATTATGTACGGATTAAGACGCCGGCTGGGAATACGATTATTCTTGGACTGCCCTGGATTAATCAGAGCACAATTGTTAAGGTCACTTCAGCCACAGTGACAGTTACATTGACAGGAATTTCTCCTACAGAGATTCAGCGCTTGAAGAATATTCTTGCTTTGAATAACCTTGGATATAATTCTATCTCAGTTGCCTAATTAATATGAATTGCTTATTCGCTTGGAAGGGTTAGCATTTTCTATCTTTTGTAGTTTACAATAACTTTATTTATCTATGGGTTTTTTCTCCTTCCTTGTTCCTGTGGATAGAGAGGTTGTGTTTATTCGTTTGTTGCCAGCGTAGGTGAGAACTGCGTGTGTTCCTTTTGGGCATAGGGTAATAAATTTGAGTAGACAAATTGTAATAAAGATAGACTAATCCTTTTTTATCCAGTAGAGACCATATTTAATATGGTCTCTACTGGTATTTTTTCTTTTATGACTTATTTTTTTTTTGTTTATAAATTTAAAATACTGTACCCATCAATAGTCTGAACTAATGAATGTGACAGGAGCCTTGCAATGTCTGTAAATCCATTTGTATTGGATAAGTCTGAATACAAACGAGATATTAGAATGATTGAGCATTATTTAGATCATTCGGCTACATATCTTTCTAAAATGAGCAATCGTCCTTATGAAGAATGTCTTGATTACGTTAAAAAACAAATAGCACCAGGTGGAAAGTTTTACACTGAACCGCGTAGAGTGATGTTTCTTGAACGTAATGAATTTGGGGATAGAGAAAAGAAAGTTGATACTTTTGAAAACTATCTGTACGATGCTATTAAATATCAGCGACTTACTGCACCTAATTTTACAATCTATAAGTCTCCTAAAGAAAAGAAATCTTGGCTTACCGAATTTGTAGAGAAAAACATTGCCAAGCGTAGTGCAAAGAAAAAAGAAATGTTGGCTGCAGAAAATGCAGGTGATACACTAAAACAAACTATTGCCGATTGTGGTCAGAATACAAAGAAGATTTCTAACAACTCTTTGTCTGGCGCACACGTATCACAATCAACACCCTTTGAAAATAAAACTTCACACAGCACACTGACTTCTAATTGTCGACTAACATCTGGTTATGGTAATGCGAACAATGAAAGGCTTCTAGCAGGTCAAAGACATTACTGGCACCCAACAATTGTTAGAAACAACATTACTTCTATTATTAGGAATGTAGATTATTCTATTATAGAAGAAGTAATGATTAAGTATAATCTCCATTACCCTACAGTGGATGATGTAATGGAATGTATTTTGCATTCCTCAGCAAAGTATTGGTTTGGTAATAGTGAACTTGAGCTTCTTAAACGGTATGTCTGTACTTTAAACCCACTAGAACGCACTGCATTCGTTTATGTTGGGGATCTCTACCATATACGTAAACACAATGATGCCTTCGTTAGAGGCTTCATTACACACCTCTCAACACATGAAGTGAACTTGTGTACAGACGTAGAAAAAGCTATTGAGGGCGCTGATGGAGATACCCATGTTCTTGCTTCATTGATTTGTGTTGATGAAGTTCGTGAGTACATGACAAAGAACAACCTGAAGGGTGCTTCAGGAAGAGACTTGCTTAAAACAGAACATAAATTTATCTATGCGTCTGTTGTTGATAATATTAAAAAGACCGTTGAAAACTATAGTGACTTTATTCGGGCTTTCTTTGTTACGAATAATGTTACGCCTACTATTGCACAGTTGCCCACAAGTATCAGGTCTGTTGCACTTATTTCAGATACTGACTCTACCATCTTTACAACACAGGAATGGGTTAAGTGGCATCAAGGTAAAATAGGTTTTGATAGCAAGTGTTACGCTGTGACAAACACAATGGTGTTTTTAGCTGCCAAAACAGTTGTACACATGCTTGCTATCATGTCTGTTAATTCAGGCATAGAGAAAGATCGTCTTCATCAGATGGCAATGAAGACAGAGTTTACTTTTGACATTCTTGCCCCTACTCAAGTTGCTAAGCACTACTTTGGTGGCATTAGTTGTCGTGAAGGTAATATTTTTAAAGACATTAAGTCTGAAATTAAAGGGGTTCACCTTAAGAGTTCTAATGTCAATAAACAAATTATGCGTGATGCTAAAAAGCTCATGGATGATACTGTGCTTGCTATTATGCGAGGAGAACAACTTAGTGCACTAGAACTTTTTAAAATGATTGCCGATAAAGAAAGAATGATTATCGAGTCTATTAAAAAGGGTAGTCCTGATTATTTTAAACGCGGTACAATTAATCCTGCTAGTGGATACACGGCTAAAGAAGACTCTGCTCCCTATCAACAATATCTTTTTTGGAATGAAGTCTTTGGTCCTAAGTATGGTGTTACTGTTCCTCCTCCTTATAGAGTTTCAAAAGTCTCTGTTGATCTAGACACACCTGTTAAAGTACGTGCATGGATTGAGAGTATTCAAGATATTCAATTTAGAACACGTCTTATTAACTGGATGGAGAAAACAGGCAAGACTTCATTGGGTTCTGTTATCCAAGTTCCAACACAAACCTTGACTTCTTCTGGAATGCCTGAAGAATTAATTAACGTGGTTGGGATGCGTAGAATTATCTTGGATACAGTAAAAGTGTTTTATATTTTTCTTGAAACACTAGGAATCGATTTGCTAGATGATAATATTACTTTTTTGCTTTCGGACCACTACTAGTAAGTAGTAAAGGACTACAGAGAAGAATGGCAATTACGCCATTCTTCTCTGTAGTCTACCCATTAGTAAAAACTCTTAATGTATTTAAGTTCATCAGATACTTCTTTAAACAAGTCTCCAGTTAACTGTACTTTAAAAACACTTTCTACGTTGTTAATCAAAATAGTGCTAACAATAGCATTGACTTCATCTTGATTAACATTGCTAGGTCCACCTTTACTGATATTAAATAAAAATAAAATTAGAGGAAGCTTAGCTAAGATGAGTGCCCATAAAACCTGCCTGGTTTGTGCCATCTCTGGTAAGAATGCAAGATAAGCTTGGTTCTCATTAAAGACAGCAGGAACAGTTTGAATTGTTTTTGAAAAAGTATTTACTTGATTGGAAACAAGATCAATGGCTCTTAATAAAACATCATCGACTTCTTGACTATAATCAATTAAGACAAAAGGATGTTGCCTAATATACTTAGCAGGTTGCTCATTTCTTGAAAGCTTATCTAGTCTATTAAAGATAACATAATCGACATGACTGACTAGCATATTAGGAATAACATACATTCTAACAAATTGCATGACTGTTAGCTGAGCCCCGTCTGAACCCTTTGTGTATTCCTCATGTTGACAAAAAGCACGGTACTGTAAAGCCAGTAAAGGTATGTCAACCATTATTACAGCTAATCCAGTTTCACTAACATCTTGTGTTCCATCTGGTAGGGCTAAACCTAAATCAGAAATAGGATGTCTAATTACTTTAACTGGAACAAGTTGTCTCCAGTTCTTTACTGCGACTTCTAGATTTATTTCATTCGTTCTAGAAATAATAATCTCATCACTACCTGGGTAAAACACACTATTAAACAATGATCCTTTAAAAGTAGAAGAAGTCATCTTCATGGCCATTGCTAGATGCGTAGAAATATTCTCTACGTTATCATAGTAACGTTCTGTATTCAATCCATGAGGGATAGCAATAGATTGAATAAGCTTAACTAGAAAATGGTTGCTCTTTACAATGGTAGGATTATTTCTGTAGTACTGCAATACACGTTCTGTATTCCTACTAAGTCCTCTTCTTGCATTTTCCCATATAGGGAACTTTTGTGTTCCTGATTTTAGGAGTGTAAATAATGTTTTCATTATAGTAGCTGTATTGGATTATTTGACATAAAATTACTGTAACGATAGTTAATATGTGGAAAAGTGTTTAACTGATTTTAAGTGATGAAAACATTATGTAAAAAAATATCTAGATAAGTGTATTATATGTAGAGCAATAAACTCTATCTATTGGATTCATTTCCAATAGTCCAGACTCTATGTTGCTTTTTTATCTATTGAAACAATTTACAACCACATATCACCATATTGAGCACGATGACATACGTTGTTGTGTTTGCGCAAATACAAATCTTTTAAAACAAGGAAGAAACAATCATGGCTCTCAATGAAACCAATTCTGGCGTTAACCAACAACAAGCCAATTCCGGTCAAACCCAACAAAAACCGATGGGTGGAGCTATCCCCGGCGCTCGTGCTGGTGTGAATAAGAACGATCAATACTCGATCGCTGGCGGGCTGCAGATGGGGGTGCTCGGCCTGAACTTTAGCCGTGGTATGACGGGGGCTGTTCTCAGCCAATTCATGGAAACGGCTGAAGCAGCGCTGGAAGCCAAGAACAGTGAACTCAGCTCCAAGGGCATTAAGGTTGCTCTGATTCCGTTCTCTGGCGACAGCAATCCGGCGCTGGGCATCAGTGCGGTGGTGGTTGCATCTACCATTCAAGGTTACGATGGCGTTGGCGCGTTTCACATCATCATCCTGGAAGGCTCGATCGAGCAAGTCGGCTCGATTACCCGTAACGTGGGTAATCAAGCTGTTCAGATCAAGCAGTTTGCGTCTGACGCTCTGCGTGAAAAGTTTGTGAGCACGGTTCGCCAAGCAGTTGGTGCTCACTTTGGAAATCGCCGGGCTCTGTCGGCTGAAAGTTCGATCTTCCCGCGTAATCTGGAGTCAACTGACAAGGAAGCTGTTGGTAACTTCCTGGTCAATGCAATCTTTGCGGACCTGACTGCAATTGCTACTTCAAGCTCGGAGTTCCGCGATCTGTCGATTGCCATGCTGGCTAAGGATTCCACGCTGGTTATTGCACCGACGTTCAATAACCCGAACACCATCGGTATTAACGGTCAACCGATTCGCACCGACATCATTGTTCCGCTTAACAGCAATCCGCTGTCCCGTGACGATACCTTTGCTCGCCCGACCCGTATCAGTCGTCTGGGTGCGTTTGTGGATCTGGCTTATATCAAGCAAGCTTCGCCGATGAACTTCGGTGGTGTTCAGCCCGTTCAAGCTTTGCCGACGCCAGTGTATGCAGCCAATCTGGTCATCACTGATATCGATGTTAGTCAAGTGATGACTGAAGGTTCTCTGGAACTGGCTTTGGCCACGGTCATGTCTGTGATTAACCGTGACAGCTGGATTCAAGCTTTCCAACCGAATCATGTTGATAAGGGTCTTCGTCTGAATGACATTGGCGCCACAGGCCTCGATGTTAACTTCGAAAACAACCCGAATGGTGTCGGTAGTCCGTTCAAGACCGATGCTGCTACCTTTACGGCTGCAACGCTCTATAGCTTCATGAAGCAATATGTGGAAGGCATCAGCATTTCCATGGACGTGCCAGAATGTGACACCAACACTTGGGCAATCAGTGTGTTTGCTGCTGCCGCAAGTGGTGTGCAACCGGCAATTGGTCGAATCCTGGAAGCTGCCAATCAACTGACTGGTGGTGCTTTTGCTCGTCACTACAATACTCAAGTGCCGCCGGTTGTTCAGGATGAAAATATTATCCTGAATGGTTATTACGTCGATAAGGCTGGCCGCCAAGTTGATATCCGTCAAGTCGATTACCTGGCTGTTCTTAACGTCGCCGCCGCGGCTGGTGGTGACATGAGTATTGTTCGTGATTGGGCTAACAGTGTGTATAACACTGGTATCGACATGGCTGTTCGTCTTGCTGATCGTGCTCGTATCATCGACAATATCTGCGGTCACAATGTTACCTACACCGGCCGCTCCCGTCGTGTTACTTTCGATCCGACTTTCATTGACGCTTTTGGCAAGGCTCTGGCTGAGGCTGGTCTGGACCTTCAGGTTCAAGGTGGTGAAATCGATACCGGCATGATCCAACGTAGTGCTGCTGGTAGTAATTACCGGAATACGCTGGTTGGTGGTGGCAATGCTGGCTTCCTGAACCGTGGTGGCTTTGGTGGTGCTGCTTCTGGTTTTGCCTTTGGTCGTAATAACTGGCAAGGCCGGTAACAAGTAATTAGCAATAAGTTGTTAACAAAAGAGAGTACCTTCGGGTACTCTCTTTTTTCTTTGATTTTCCAGTAAGGAAATTTATGGGAATACACCTCAGACTCGTAAACCATGATGAGGTATTTAGGACCATACCTGTCACTCCAATCATTCTGAATGACTTGAGGGCATCAAATGAAGAAGAGCGCAATGCAATAAAGAATAAAATCATTACTGAGTACTCAGGGGATCTGCTCAGTAACCTTGCAGCATGCGACTGTGGGGCTATTAATGGAAACAACAATGTAGGAATTGTTTGCCGGTCATGTGGTACTGCAGTTTCTGAAAGAAGTTTCCAAGACCTGATTCCCATTGTTTGGATTAGACGCCCTAATGGTGTTTCACGGCTTATCAATCCAAACATCTACTCAATGCTTATTAAGAAATTTACACGAAATCGTTTTAGTGTAATTAAGCATTTCACAGAACCCAGTTATTCTGCAAGAAAAGCAGTAAACATTCCAAAGGATCTTGAAGCAATTCTTAACCTTGGCTATAAGCGAGGGTACAATAGTTTTGTTGATAACTTTTGGGAGATCATCGAACATCTTTTTTCAATAAAGACATTCAAGGTAAAAGGAGTAGAGGTTGATCCACTCTATCGACTACTAAAAACACAGCCTGATTGTATTTTCAGTGACTACATACCAATACCAAACAAAGCCCTGTTTGTTATTGAAAACACAGCAGTGGGCACATTTACAGACAGCTCTATTGTAGGTGCTGTAGATGCTATTCACACAATCACTGGGATTGATTCTAGTGATGATGTCAGTACTCAGCGTGTAAAAGAAAACAGAACAATTCGATCTATTGAGTTGTTGGCAGAGTATTACAAAGACTTTGTACGAACGCATGTAGCCAGTGATAATGGTATCTGTCGAAAACACATTGCAGGTGCCAGATGTGACTTTTCATTCCGAACAGTTATTTCATCACTAACAGGACCTCATCGATATGACGAAATTCATATTCCATGGGATATTGGAGTACCACTTCTTCGATTTCACTTGTTTAATAAACTCAGAGCACTGAAATATAGTGTTAATGAGTGCTTTACTTTGCTTGACCAATACAACAAACAATATCATCCTTTACTGGATCAGTTGTTTAAAGAATGCATCGCAGAAACAGAAGGTGGCTTGGGCATCCCTTGTATCTTTTTGCGTAATCCAACAATGCCTCGTGGGTCAATTCAGTTAATGTATATCACAGTTGTAAAGACTGCGATTGAAGACCCCACGACAGGATTTCCAATTCTGTCAGTAAAGGCGCCAAATGCTGATCGAGAGTTGTGTTGTTTGATAGTGCAACTTTTAGTCCTATCCATCAGTAATGGTGGAATAGTATCTCTCTAACTGCTGGAACCTACTAAAGCTGCATCACCACAAGTATCACGAAAGTAGATATTGACGGTCTAACAACGATGCGGATATAACAATGGGGAACCGTGAGACCTAAGGTCTCCTTTAGCAGCTAAGACCCTAAACTAGAAATAGCATGGGTAAAGTTCAACGACTATCTAGTAGCGCAGTGTAGGGCACCAAGTGGGCTCGAAACGGGAGACGACCTATTTATAGGCCGAAGATATAGTCTGCTCTTTAGGCAAAACCTAAAGCTTTGCGCGTCATGGCGCGGGATAGATTAACGACCTATCTGAACACAAGGTTCGATGGTTAACCTCATGGCCATCTATAATCTTCCTTAACTGCCGGGGACATCCTTAGAGCTTTATCTACCAAGCTATATGTGGAAACACTATAGTGGCTGAACTAATTACTCAGGTATGGTAACAAAGATAAAGATTGGGTAATCCGCATCCAAGCTCCGTATGGGAGAAGGTTCAACGATCATCGAAAAGCACTCGGGAGAGTGAACTGAGTAGAGTAAGGCGTAAGCGCGCTCAAACAGGAAGCACTCAATTGAGTGAAGATATGATCTCACCCGGTAGGAAATCTATCGGAATATTGATTTAGCGAATCAATTAAAAACACAGTAATGTGTACAATGTACGTGGATGAGTTAAACGGCTATCTTCCTTTAGATAAGGATGTAGCTGAAGCCCTTAAGTACTTTGCACCACACATGTCTGCAATGGAGTTGTCTGAGCCAGGCGCAGTAACGGATAATAATGCATGGCCAGCTCCAGTTATTTCTACGGTTAGCAATTGGTATCACTCTCCCGTAGAAGTAGATCCTTGCAAACTAGCAGTGATGCAACAGTTTTACGAATAAACTCTTTTAAAAGGAAGGAGTGAGTTATGGCAACGGTTGTCTATGGTACAACCAATGATTTTAATGCTGGGATTTACTCCGAACCACATCCGAACACTGTGCGTTTTCTTCAGAATCAAATGGAGAACTATGCACAAGCATCTAGTACGTTTGTAGGTGCAGCAACAAGCTTTGTAGATAAAGCAAAACAAGTCTACGAAGAATTCTTGAATTCGGAAACAGTTCGAAGAAGTCGTGCAGCACTAGACAGAATGGCAAGTGCATTTCAAACCAATGATATTCGTTGGCTACGCACACCTACAGAAGTACAACAAGCCCCTCCTATTATGCAGCGCTTCATTATGGCTGAACCTGCACTTAGGAAGCTCTTTATTGACCAGCGTTGTTCTGGTTATGATGGAGAGTATGTTGATCTGGAGCCAGGTAAGATTGGTCTAGATCACTATGACTATCGCCGAGTTGTTAATGGGATGGCGCTGGATGATCCTGATGATGGTGGTTGGATTGTTCATGAGTTCGTTGAAGATTTGCGAGATGGAGATCGTGAACTAGAAACTTCTGAAAAGATTGCTGGTTTGAATACTTGGGATCTTGTAAGAAGTATGCTTGAACGTGGTAAAGAAGATCCCTCTTCTAAAACCGGAGGATTGTTGTAATACTGAATAAGCTTAGCTCACTCCTAAATAGTGTGGCTAAGCTTATTTTTTTTTTCTTTATAGGGTTCATCATGACAATTCCCGTTCCTGTTCTTGCTCCTGCTGGTTGGATTACTTCTCCTGCTGAAAAAGCAGACAGTCTTTTGACTTATTGTTTTGAAACCAATTACTCACAAACTTATTTGTATCTAGGTAAGATCACTAGTATTCAATACATCATTGAGCAAAATGCTGGAGATATAAACTCACTAGTTATTAATCTTCGTAATAGCCTAGAAGTGTTCTTTGGTCGCTATTATGATTCTGTAATAGTGGATGTTACTTATACGGTTGATAAAAACGATATATCTAATATTACATTAAGGCTAAATTGTTTAGTGACAGATAATGGTGTGCAATATTCTCTCGGTAGATTGTTAACTGTTTCTGGGTCTAAGATTTCTAAAGTCATTAATCTAAACAACAACACACAAACAATTTAAAGGAGTTACTAAATGAGTGATAATATTCTTTCTTCACTGTCTTCAAGTCCTGAAGAAAATGCAAAGACGATATCAATGATTCGTACTTCGGTATTAAGTGCAAATAGTCATTCTTTGCGTGAATACATTTTTGTAAATGTATTTCTTCCTGTTTTTGCTGGAGAAGAATCTCTTTATGGAATCGATGTTTCAAATTGGGTAAGTTACTTTGGTCCTTTTGTAAGTGTAGCCATTACAAATGACTCAGGTGAGCAACTTTATCTAGATGATAATAAAACAATCCCATTTATCATTCCGCCATTTTACGACAATAAAGTTATTGATCCTAGTAATTTTCCAAAAGAAAAAAGCTTGAGTACAATTGTTTCACATTCACAAAAGCTTAGTAACATTCATCCTAATCAAGGAACGTTTTATCTCAATAATGAATATAATGCTATTTTTGAAAGACTCAAGAATAGCCAGGATGGTCTAGCCCATCTTAAAGTATGGGATATGATTTTTACAAGGTATGGTCGGGCTCCTATTCTAAGCGAAGGGAGTGCACTCGTGCCTACTCCTCAAGAAACGCTAATGATTCAGGACTATGAGCCGCTATAAAGAACTTAAAATTGCTTCGGTGTCTGACATTCATCTTGGACACCGAACAAACAAAACAACTGACATTGTTAAAAACTTAAGGACCGCATTTCCAGATAATCTAGAAACAGGTGAATTGGATATTATTTTTATTGCTGGGGATGTCTTTGATGGACTTCTTACACTAGATGATAATCCTTACATTGCCGATATAGATTTATGGATTGGTAATTTGCTAAGTATTTGCTCTAAGAGAAACATTATTCTTAGAGTACTAAAAGGAACACCTTCTCACGATTGGGATCAGTCAAAGAGATTTGAGATCATTAAGCAGGTTTGTAAGTATGAGTGTGATCTTAAGTATGTGGATAACTTACATATTGAATTCATTGAAGCATTAGGTATTAACGTCCTATATATCCCAGATGAGTTAGAAAGTACATCTGAAAAAACACTGAATCGTGTTAAGGATATGATTAAATCTAAAGGTTTGGAAACAGTGGACTATGCTATCATGCATGGTCAGTTTGAATTCCAACTCCCTGAATTTGTTAAAGCACAAAAACATGACTCCAGTGAATACCTTAATCTAGTTAGTGGATTAATTTTTATTGGACACGTACACAAGTCTTCTCAATTTAAAAGAATTATTGCGCAAGGTTCTTTTGATCGATTATCACACGGTGAAGAAGAACCAAAAGGCCACATGCGAGCTATCCGTAAAAAAGACGGAACACATGAAATTACTTTTATTGAAAATAAGAATGCAAAGAAATACATCACTGTTTCTTGTTTAGATAACTCTCTTGAAGATTCTTTAACTATCATTGAGAAAAATGTTATTGATCTTCCTAACGATAGTTGTGTTAGAGTAGAGCTTACTCCAGAGAATCCTCTTTCTGGAAACATGGATGTGCTCATTAGACTTTATCCCACATTTAACTGGACAAAAATAGTTCGTATTGAGGATGAGGATGATTACATTGAAATTATTGATGATGAAGTCTTTTCAGCAATTACATTAACACGAGATAATCTTTCTCAGTTACTTATTCCAAGAATAGCAAATAAAGGTTGTATTGATATTCTAGAAGCTGCTGAGCTTATTTTAAATGAATGCCTGTAGTAAGGAATCTATATGCATCTTCCCTTCATACGACGAACAACTGGGCAGTATCCTCTTTCTATTGCAACAAGCCTAGCACTAGAGTCTGCAACAGGTATTCATCCAGACATTATTGCTTTAGAGCCACCCATAATTCGATACAAGCTTTTTTACGTTAATATCAGAACCTTGTTTAGAAACTTTATGGGCGCAGTAGAAACAGGTGGTTTTTCATCTTCTCATCCAGCAGATATGGCAGTTCTGCTAATTGAAGAGATGGAACAAATTATTCAAATTGTAAATACCTATGCTACACAAGAAATAAAAGTTGTATTCTATCTAAGTGAATACAACGATCTAGAACTTAAATATTCCTATTCTTTTATTAGGGCCATTACAACAGAAAAACAAAGAGAAACACAGTCCTATGCGGATGAGGTTTATAAACTCATTATTAAACACTGCGGGATTGCAGCGCCTGAAGGAATTTATATTAAAACCTTTAGGCTTAAACTAGATGCAGAAAGTTATTCAGACTGTTTGATTCTTACGCATTACGCGTTTGATCTAGTATCTTATCCTCTTTTTTCTAAACTCATGCTTTTGGAATCCCATACAGGACATTTTAAAGATAGATCCTTATGGTATACAAAGTACTACCAAGGTAAGGAGTTGATTAGAATTCCTTTTAGAGAAGACTTGCTTCAGATTTTTGGAGACAACGAACTCTTTAGACCTTTTCCTTCTAACAATAGGAAAGAGATTATTGCTATTGCAGAGAAGTATAATTGGACAGCAACAACAACAAAAGCTAAGATTTCAATGGACTTAAAGAATGTAAAAGATCCATTCTTTAAAACCATTATTAGTAAGATAGTGGGCTAAAAATACATTATCTGTAAACATATGTAGAGCCAAACTCATTAAGAAAGGTCAAACTCGTGTCCGATTTCCGTCCTCGTATCGTAAAGAATGCTGTTGAAATTGACAAGCTTTCTCTGACTACTCCTTGTCCTAGTGCACAAGGAAAGTTTTCTAAGCTCATCTTTAAGTTGATGACTGCTAAGAACCAAATGAATCCGCGATTCATTGTTTTTACTAATGACCCTGCTGATCAAAACGATCGCACTCGTGGTCAAATTACGGCTAACCTCGATCTGCCGGTGTTCTTTACACTGGTTGCTAAGCTTCGTGCAGTTGCAGCGAGTCCGGAAGATTGTTCCGAGATTCTTCAAAATACCAATTACACTTTCCCTGGCGGTAAGCGCTCTGCTGAACCCAGTGTTGTGGGTGAAATTCGTTTTGGTAAAAAGGATGGTGTGTGTTGGATCTCTATCTTGGATATTGACCAATCACGTCCTAAGATTAAGTTTGAATTCATGCCGTCTCGGTTTCATCGGTTTGTAGATCGTACTGGTGCTGAGATTCCTAAGGGTAAGATTTCCCCAATGGTTCTGACTGGCTATTGTGATATTCTGAGCAACCTGGTTATTGGTGTTGCGATTAAGGATTACGATAGCAACTATGATCCCAAGGCTGAAGAAGCCGCTAAGGGTGGTGGTAATCGTGGTAATTTTGGTGGAGGCAATAAACCTTCTTACCAAAACAATAAGCCAGCAGAAGTCGAACAAGATTTCGATTTCTAATAAAGATTGATTACGGGCTAGGGTGTTTTTATCCCTAGCCCACTTACCATGGAAAGAAAAAATTAAATGGAAAATAAAGTATACTCTACCTTTGAATAAGATGGTAGAGTATACTTTATTTTCTTTTGTATTTACCAAACCAATAAATCTTAAACACATATCATCCTAATGAGCTGCATTCTCTTCTAAATAAAAACAAGGGAAAAACAATGAAGTTCGAAATAACAAGAAGTACCTATGATGGTATCCCGACGACAGGCATGATGACGCATGGGTCAGAGTCTATTGAGTGGACAGTTTCTCTTTTTGAGAAAATGAAACTAAACGATATTCCTGTTGATTTCAGCATGGTGTTTAGTCATATCAATCAATATTGGGCTTCTTTGCAAGTATGTGATCAAGAAGCAATCTTTAATATCTATAAAGAAATTCGAATTATCTTTAATGGTAATTGGACGGCAAATAAACTTCCAGCACTTTATGTACTAATAGAAACACTTGGAAAGTACCATGAGGTAGAGTCAGTTTATCATTGGATGATCTACCATGCAAAGGATGTTCAGTGGCCTGAGTATCTCCAAGAATCATTTAATGAAAATCGAGGCTATACCGCTGAGACAAAAGAAAAGACTTATACAAAAGGAGAATACAAGTCGTTAGCAGCATTGTCAATTGCACTTCGTCCTATGATTCCAATCTGGGGAGAGTACATTGATCGCACTAAAGATGAACATGGAAATGTGTTTAAGGAGTTCTATGCGTTCACGCTCCTTAATCGTGCAGGTATTATGCACTCTCAAGCAATGGAAAGACTTCGGCTGTATGTGGAACATAGTCTTCCTGCAGATATCACTCCTTCACTTACTTTGAAAGTAGGTATTTCTCAGTACGAGTATCCTAAATGGATGCTTGCGTTGATTGTTATTCGTCGGTTAGTTATTACTGATCTTCGAGGAACAGATAGTAAAACAAGTATTATTGCATTTATTCATTCTTACATGCGTGAGAAGATTAAACGTAATGAAACTTCGTTTGGTGTTGTGCTAAATAAACCTACAGATTCTTCTTCAAGTGATCGTGAAAACAATCGATCGATGCTTGAGTCGACTCAAGTTAAACAAGCCATCCCTCAAGGTTACTTTATCTTTCTTGAGAAACCTTTTGAGAATCCAGTAGAAATCGCTAAACGCATTTGTCCTGAGATTGATCTTACGCTATTAAAGCAGTGTTTGGATAATTCTCATGTAATGCACACAGAACGTCATTTTGATTCCCAGATAGCAATAGCCTCCTGGGTTCTTTCTTACAATGACACCATCCCTGCAAGAACACTTCGTTACTTCCCAAGAAAGAATAAAACAACAGCAACTGCACTATCGATCTGCCAAGCAATTCTTTGGCAAAAAGGCCACCATGATTTAGCTATTCTTAGTACAGCAGTAACGCGTGCCGTTTCTAATAATTTTGGAAACGATACTAGAAGTAGAATTACAAAAGAACAAACAGAAGAACTGGATATATTGTTTCCCTTTGTAAAAAATGCATCCAATAGGCCCGGTAAGAAAAGCAATCGAGGTATTGAGTCTATTGAAATGATTGCTGCAAGTTTTAATGAAGAGAACTGGTATATCAATCTTCCTAAAGAGCTAATTAAGGAGTTAAACTTACAAGGTAATTTACATTACTCAATTCCAACCAATATCAAGCCTTTGTTGGCAGATTTGGTAATCAAGATCGCTGGTAAAAGTTTTTAAAAAAGGAAGCAGAAAATGTCTCAAGGTTTTCAAGGTAATGGCATGAATCAAAACCTGATTGGTGCACTCAATAGCCGTCCTGGTATCCGCATTCGCAGTATTCGAATGATGGAGACACCGGCTTACGATCATCAGTTTTCACGGCCCTATGAGGCCAATGTCAATATCGATGCACTGAACAGTTTCAGTGAACGACTTCAGGGCTCCACCCAAGTTGTTCCTTCTACTTTTGCAGGGATTGGTGAAAACATCCTTGTTCCTTCTGCTGCACCTGAAGCCGGTATTATTATTTTGAATGGCTGGGATACTAAGCGTCTGCGTTTTATTATGCAGGTAGAAGTACCCAGAAGTATCGGTGAGCCATCCATTGAAGTCGTGCTTGGTTATACGGATTACAATGGTTCTACTGCACAGGGCGCTATTGATCCCAACATGCGCTTTGTCATTAATAGCGTATTTGAATATCGTTCCCATCGTGAACGTACTCCCATGGGAACTGAGACACGCTATCAGATGTCCGACCGTAGTCATTTGATTGCTGATCATAACTGGTCAGGTATCTTTTCTGAAAATAAGAATACCTACATCCGTCCCATGGATGTATTCACAGCAATGTCTCGTGAAAGTATTCTGTCAGGGGTTGATGCGGCGAATGTGTTTGATGCGTCTACCGCAGTAATGGGGAATGCTGAAAAGTCTGGCCGTGGAAATAACATTGCTACCAATTACGTCTCCAGTATTGTTGGTGGTTATCTCAATGCCCGTGAAGGTGCTGAGTTTGGTCAAAGCCAAGAAACCGTTATGGAGAATGCTCGTCAGCGGTTGATGGAGAATTCCGTCATTGACGACCATTTCATTTCTGCAATGTCCCGTATTACCCAACAAGCAGGAACCTCGACGTTTACCTGGAGAGATCTTCTTCGACTTGACCCTAGTGCGGATAATGTGGCAGAAATCATCTACATGTCCAATGCCGCATTGTCCAAAGTCATTCCTATTGGTGGCGCATCTGACTGGGGCCATGCTGGCCGTATTACGCAAGTAGCAACCATGCTTGCGCATAGCGTAGCCGGTCTGATGATGGAAGTAGGCGTCACTAATCTGTCTTTTGTCAGTACCAATGAGACAATGGGTTGTCGTCTTGAAACCTATATCAATGGACTTCCTTCAATGGATAAGATTGATATGTCCCATCAAGCAGGGGCTTTTGTTTCTCGCTTTAATTCAGAAGTCATGCCCGATGTAACGTTCAGGAATCAGGTTGCTTGCACAATGCAAGTTGAATGTGATTTGTTTTCTGAAACACGGGTATGGTTGGCCTATGCAGGAGAACCTATGGAAATGTTTGTGGTTCCTTCATTTGCCGATGCACTTCTGTCTCCGATTGTTACAAACAATCAAGCACGTGTTCGTGACATCTCCAGAGGTTTCAATACACTGATGGATCAGGCAGCAAATATTATCGATAACAGTAACGCACCAGGTAATTTCACTATTGGTGGTACTAATATCAGTCCCAGTATTGCTAGTCCGTTCGATAACATTTTTGGTAAGATTTAAGGGAGGTTATAGTGGCTACTGTTAAGAAGGTACTTGGTTTTTACGAAGAAATTCTCTCTGCTGTTGGCGGGATTGTTGACAAAGAAGGAAATGTCTCCCAACACAGTCTCATGGATGTCAATGAAGTACAGCCGGTGATGGTTGATGGAAAGCGGCTGGTTATCCCGACCAATGCACAGCTCTCTATTCCTGATTGGGCACAGCGTGTTGCATTTCACCCGCTGGTTGAGAACATCATGCATGATGAGCCGCCTGTTACGGCAAAGCTTCGATTCATGATCAATCAACGCCTTCAGGGCGTACTGAGTGTCAGTATTCTTACACTGCTTGGTTTGGCATGTTCTCCTGCTGAACATAAGAAACTCAATCCTGAACAATCTGAATTCTTGTCTGCTTTTAAGGATGCAGATGAAAAGATGATTGATACGTTTGGCAAGATTCTTAAAGCCATGCCTGTTGGTAGCATCACACATACCTTTGTTACTATTTACCTGAAGAAAGGCGGGATTGTTGAAGGTAAGAAGTTTTCTCGCGCAGCAATTGTTTCTTTCCCTTTCTACGAAGAACTCCTTTTGAATAAGAAGGATGTTTTCGGAGTACCGCTCCGCAACAAGGATCGGGATACTTTTAAGAAAATCCTTGAGTTTGTCTTTCCAAACATTACTGTTAAGGATGGATATAATCAAGGCACAATGTCAAAAGTTGCCCCCTTCCTTGTTGCCCTTCTTTCCGCTGCTGCTAAGTTGATGGATGAGCTGAACACGGTTAATTCATTGTTTGGTGAGGTCGAGGGTTTGAGCAGTTTTGTTTTCAAGTCAGACTGGGTTGATACCTTGAATGATGTTGAACTGCTTACGCCTGCTATTCGGATGATCCCGATGTTGCCTGGGAATTATGTAACAGAAGAAGTTGCTGCACCTTCTGTTCCTAAAGTACCTGTGCCGCCACCGGTTGTTCAGCAAACACCCGTTGTAAGTGCTCCTGTAGCACAAGCGCCAATGCCTATGCAACCACCCCCGGTAATGGCACCAGCCCCCATGGCTCCAGTGTATCAGCCTCAACAACCTCAACCGTTTGGTTGGCCTCAGCAGCAAGTTCAACAACCGCAGAATAATCTTCCGCGTCTTGCTGATGGCAGTGTAGATGTCAATGCACTGATGATGGCCAATCGTGGTGGATTCCAACAAGCACAACAATTCCGTCAACAGCAACAACAGTGGCCTGGTATTCAGCAAAATGCATTTGGGTCCGTAATGCCCAACATGATGGGTACTGGTCGAATTTAACGGCATAAGCTTCTGAGTGAGAATAGGGATTTTTATATCCCTATTCTCTTTTTTTTTTGTATCAGATTACTTTACGAATACTTCTATGAGATTGCACTATTTGGTTTAGAACTGTTTCATCTGGAATATAGAGTTGTTCTAAAGTTCTATCTACTTCAGTGGGTGAGCGATACCCGTTCATTCTCAAAATAATCCAGTGTTTAAATGGAGAAATCTGAAGTTCATTTAAAAGAGCATATAGATTAAATTCATATTTATAAGCCATAGCAGAATCAATGCTTATACTTATTGTTCTACTGTCTCTAAGTAGTGCAGAGATATGATCTTCTATAACGTTCCTAAAATCCTCATCATAATAGATAGCAGGACCAGGACTAAACATTAAATCATTTACATTCATTTTTGATTCCTTATTTTTTTAAGAATATATCATTCAATTGGAGTACTGTTCAGATAATTTAAAAGAAAACAGACTTAAGTTTAAAAATAAGGTTAAGGCGAGGATTTAAAATGAAAGATAAAAAGTTTCAACTGCGAAGAGAACTCATGGGTATTATGGGGTTAAATCCCTGGGTGCCTTATACGTCAGCATCACGTCTTCAAATGAATTCTAGCCATATTGGCCAGACACTGGTTATTTCAGGAACTGTTCCTAAACAAACTACAACTGGGCTCGATCGTGAGTTTGGGAAATACACTTTCAATATTAAAGCGCCTGCTGACTTGGAGGTTATTAAAGTCATTCATCGGTATCGTCAAACATTGGGTGCAGACAGCATTGACTATAATCCAGAGTCTGTTGTTATCTATCAGGCAGATGCTACCCGAGAAATCGGAATGTTTGAGATTAAAGAATATTGTTCTTATCATCAAACGTTTGGATTCCGGTATGTAAAGCGTCCAGCAATTTCAAAGATTCAAAGTGGTAACTTCATTGCCAAGGACACTATCTTTGCAGATTCTCCCGGTGTAACTGAAGATGGTAACTACGGTTATGGCACAGAATGTGACACTGCATTTATGTCACTGCCTGGTGTAAGTGAGGATGGTATTATTGCCTCCAGAAAAGCACTTGAGAAGTTTAAATTCAAAACGTACTCAACACGGGTTGTTAAGTGGGGATCAAACCGTTACCCACTTAATCTATATGGAACCAATAAAGACTTTAAGGGCTTTCCTGAGATTGGGGATTATGTAAGACCCGATGGATTGCTAATGTGTTTCAGAACCTATGACCCACTAATGGCTGTCATTGAACAGAACATTCATGCTATTGAAAAACCAAACTATATATTCGACCAATGTGTCTATGTTCCTCCTGGTGGCCGCGTTATTGACATTCGTGTGTATAACGATCGTCGTAGTACTAGTGGCGACATTAGCCATATTGATAAGCAGGTTCATCGGTATGCTTCACAAAAAGTACGTTTCTATCAAGACATTCTTGATGTCTATAAAAAGTTCAAGAAAGAACGGGGCGATAGCCTAATTCTTACGAATGAATTTCATCGACTTGTTGTTGATGCCTTAGCCATTACAGATAAGTCAGACCAACCCATCACTTTCACATATCACCAAGAAAGACTGGATACTTGGCGAGTTGAATTCATTATTGAAAATGAAGTAACACCTACTATTGGTTTTAAATTAGCAGGAAATAGCGGGGATAAAGGGGTCATTTGTAGTATTGTTGATAATGAAGAAGACATGCCGATTGATGTAGATGGTAATCGTGCTGAACTTATTATGTCGGATGCAGCTACAGGCAATCGTGAGAATCCTGGTAGGCTCTTTGAACAATATCTCAATGCAGCAGCACGTGATGTTCGTAAGCAGATAATCAAAGACCTAGAAGTTCCAGAAGATGTTAAAAACATCGAGCAATTCCTAATGACCAAAGACCCGTTGCAGATTGATGCAGCAATGGATTACCTTATTGGATATTACAAACTTGTTAATCCAAAAGTTTATGGTTGGTTTGTAAAAGGAAAATACACAAAGAGTAAACAGTTTGCTTTAGCTGAAATTATTAAAGACAAGATTTATAATTATCTTCCTCCTGAGAATCCAAGAACGATACGTGAGATTATTAAGGATCTTGAAAAGTTCTATCCTCAAACCTATTCACCAGTTAGTTTTGTTTCAGAGTCTTTAAACGGACATCGTGAAAAAATCACAACTGTAAATAAAGTAAGAATTGGTTCTATCTACATGATACTCCTAGAAAAGACAGGAGATCAACGTAGTGCTGTTAGTAGCGCACCACTTCAGCACTTTGGTGTACTAGGACAGATGAGTCAGTCTGATAAGCATGCAAGTCCTGTAAGAAGGAATCCTACGCGCGTCTTTGGTGAATCCGAAGTACGCAGTTTGCTTGCCTATACTGCAGATGGAACTGCAGCTGAAGTTCTAGACAGAAATACTTCTCCAATTACACGTGAGGAGATTGTTAGAAGCTTGCTTGATGCACCTGTTCCTACCAACATTCAATCTGTTGTGAATAGAAAGGTAACACGTTTGGGTAATTCACGTCCTTTGCAGTTGCTAAGACACATAGGTCTGTGTGCGGGTTGGGAAATGGTTTATAAACCTTACCGCAGAGCAAATGTCGTAAAATAAAAATACATTCATTGACTAGAGGGAAAAAATCCCTCTAGTCTAAAAACAAGGAAGAAAAAATGAAATGTTTTCCTAATAAAGCTGGAAATCATTCGGATACAGACGGTATTCTGATTGACGAACTTCATGCAGCAGGAATACAGACAGTGCAAGAAGAAAATGGAAAACCGTTAGACTGGCTTGCTGACATGTTTAGAAGTTCATCTGGCGAGGTGAAGACTTCTGTTCAAGGAGCACTTCATGGTTGGATTTTTAAACGAGCTTGGTATTATTGGGTTTGTACTGGTCCAGGTATAGAGCTTGCTGCAGCAATGGTTCTTCATGAAAAATTTGGAGATCAGGTACGAGTAGCAGGCCACTGTGGTTGCCCTAGCCCACTTGAGTGGTATAAAGGGTTAGCATGCGGCGATTATCACGTAGATACGCCTGAAGGACTAAAAGCACTTGCAGACACCATCAAAGAAATTGTAGAAAAAAATAAAACGCTTTACGCTACAATAAACACTAAGGAGTAGTGTAATGGATCGTATTGTTTCTGCAAGAAAACTTTTAGAAGTTCCTGCTAAGCAACTTTGGAATATGCTTACTGGAAATTTTAAACTTCGTTTTGATGATGGTGTAATTGAAACAAACGCACATGAAGTTATTTATTCTTCTTATCTCTGGGACTTTCACAGAGAGTTTCGGCTTACACCTCTTCTAACAACACATCACTCTGCACACATTGTGCAAGATAAGTTCTTAAATGCAAAGACGCATCTAGCATTGTTTAGAATTATCTATAATGATGCCTATGATGCGTATCGTTCATCCAATCAACTCCTTGCAATGGGAATTGACGATTATGAATTACGTGATCGTCTTGGTCGAGCAATGTATGTGATCAATAACAGAATGTATAACGACATGAGCGTAGGTACGCTGCGTTATACGACTGCGATTGATGTTTTGGATTTCCTTGAAGTACTGGATGCACCTGAGCTTATTGAAGCAAAGAAAGGAAAGATTGAAACTTACAATGATGTCGAGGCCATTTACGATGTAGCAAGAAAAGTTATTCGTAGTCCTGCTTTTGATAACAATAGCTTAGCACGGGCATACCGCTGTGGTGTTGTTAAGGAAGATCAAATCCATCAGATGATCGCTCCTCGTGGCGGTGTAACGGATCTTGATGGTGAAAATCCCATTATTGTTACATCTAGCTTTGTTGAAGGACTTACAAAGCTTCATGAGTCTTTTGTTGAAACACGTTCTGCATCAAAGCACCTTGCTTCTAGTAAGGGTGCTATTTCCAGTACGGAATTCTTTTCTAGAAAACTGCAGTTCGTTACGCACATTGTTAAGAACCTTCACTTAGGAGACTGTGGATCAACTAAGTATGTGCACTTCCCTGTAAAAGGAGAGATCATTGAGAATGGTGTCCTTATTCGAAATAATGACCTTAAGCTAATTGCTGGGTTAAACTATTTTGATGACGAAACACAAACACTCAAAACAGTAAGAACAACTGACAGGCATTTGCTAGGCAAGACTATCAAGCTTCGGTCTGTTGTTCATTGTAACCACCCTGATGACTATGGTGTGTGCTCTACATGTTTTGGTGAACTCTCTTACGCCATTCCTAAAAATACAAATTTAGGACATATATGTGGGACACATTTCACAGCAAAAATTAACCAAGGGGTATTGTCAACAAAGCATCTTCTTGGCAATGCTTTCATCGAGCGAGTCTATCTTGATAACTTTACCGAACAATATCTGACAGTAGGGGAAGACGGTTGCTCGCTTTTGATTTCAGATAAATCAAAGAATAAAAAAGTGCGACTTCTTGTACCCAGTGAAGGATGTCCTAACATTACAGACATCTACCACGTTGACAGTGTTGCTGATCTGAGTGTAAGCCGTGTTTCTGAATTTCATGAGATTGGTCTTGAGATTACTGAAGGAGAGGTTACAAAAATTATCTCTTTGGATGTAACAAAAGAAAGGCGTCTATCGAGTTTCACTTATGAGCTTCTTGATTACATTCGTGTTCATGGATATGGAACAGAAGAAAACCTTACTGTAATTGACATGTGTGATTGGGATTGGAATAAACCGATTCTTTCTCTTCCGCTTAAGAATTACACCATGTCTGATTTTGGTAAAGATGTTGCTACCATGCTTGAGTCTTCCATGGAGAACATTAAGAAACGAGATCGTAAAGTATCTCCTGATGCGTATCTGATTGAGGTATTTGATTTTATCAATACACGTCTCACAGTGCCTCTTGCACTCATTCAGGTAGTGCTCTATGGCTACATGGTTGAAGACGCAGAGGCGGGCTATTTTAACCTTCCTAAAGGGGATTCTAAGCGCGAGATGAGTGTATTGTCTGAGTTGATGTCACGGAGATCCCTTGGTGTGGCTTTTGCCTATCAAGGACATAGCAATTTGATTGCTTCTCCAGAAAGTTATAATGACCATCGACCAGACCATCCTTTCGATGAACTTTTCTTGCCAGAACAAGTAGTCGGACATTTGTAAAACAGACACAGTACAGAGACTATTAAAGAGGTCTCTGTACTGTGATTTAAATAGATAGGTAAACATATGCCATCAATGTACGTTGATGTTCGATCACATCATTTTGCAGTGACGAACATGAGCCGTGAGGCTATGTACGAAATGAATTCTTTTTTAAAGGGATTAAAACAATGGGGGTTCATTAGACTCCCTAATGGAAAGTGTATTAGAGAAGTCATTCGTGTGTTTGCTGCTTACACAAATGATAAACGTGAATTCAGAATTCCCATTAGTTTACTTCCTAAGTTTGAATCGCATTTTCAGAATTCATTAGCTTCTGATTACGTTATTAATAGAACTCCGGCATATAGTCCAGCGCCAGCAGTTCTTAAAATGAAATCTCATTGGGTTTTACGAGAGAATCAGAATGAAGTAGTGAATTATCTAACAATACCAGGCCACCCTATTTCAAAGTTTATTAACCTTCAGACGGGATTTGGTAAGTCGGTAATAGCTATGGTTGCTGCTGCAACTATGGGACACAGAGTTGTTATCATTGTTCGTCCAATGTATATTGAGAAGTGGCAAGAGGATATTCTCAGAACGTATGACATAGATGAAGATAGAATAATGACTGTGCGTGGCGGTGCACAGTTAATGGCTCTCATTGCTGCTGGACAAAGCGGTGATGTTGATGCAGACATTATTATCATTAGCAATAAGACACTTCAGTCATGGATTAAACAATACCATGAAT
>ENA-UPXM01002063-UPXM01002063.1-activated-sludge-metagenome-genome-assembly--contig:-NODE-2063-length-24352-cov-6.648352_pt1 | contig 24352 bp, 17 predicted proteins | sample MGYA00238178_ERZ772708 | MGnify/ENA primary metagenome ERZ772708 (study PRJEB29002, sample SAMN05720212) | activated sludge metagenome | isolation source: anaerobic digester from wastewater... | reverse complement strand
ATATCTCTCAGATATCGAACAAAATTACACCTAATCTACTGAAAAGAGAATTTTAAAAAAATAAACCTAATATTGTATGGGTAACCGATGTATTAGAGTTTAGATATAGTCGCAAACGATTATATCTATCAGTTATTCAAGATCTTTATAACGGTGAAATAAAAGCTTACCAAATATCTAGAAGTCAGAACCAGGATTTAATCTTAAAGACACTAAAGAAAGCGATAAATCCAAATGAAGATTTATCGAAGCTACTCATTCATTCCGATCAAGGCATTCTGTATCAATCTCCAAAATATCGCAATTACCTTAAGAAATCCTCATTTACACAATCTATGAGCGCAAAAGGTATAGCTTATGATAATGCAGTAGTTGAAAGTTTTTTCGGGACACTAAAATGCGAAACTATCTACTTACAAAAGGTAAGATCATTAGCTGACTTAATTAAAACCATTGATGAGTATATTTATTGGTATAATCATGAAAGAATTAAGTTGACATTAGGAGGTTATTCACCAATTCAATATAGATTGATGAATCAACAAATGATATAATAACTACAAAGAACATAAAGTACAAGAAAATGGTACCAGTTCATATATTTTCAACAAATCCATTGCAATAAATTCATAAAATGTTATAATAAAATAAATAAACTTCATTTTATGTCGAAATAAGGACAGAAAACAATGAAATTTAAATTCTTCGATATATTTCTGAAGGGTTTTTAAGTATTGCCGCCGACATATTAATTTACATATAACTCCCTTACAAATATTAAAAACGACAAATTCAGCGATAGTGAGATGCCGTGTATACTCTGAAAGCGTTCAATGATATACATAAAGACAAGTATATAAATTGCAATACTCCGTTATCTAAATGACTTAGGTACATACTGTTAAAGACGATAAAATACTGTTGAAAGAGAGGAAGAAACCTTATGGGAAGGTTTTGTATCAGCTGTGGCGCGGCAATAGATGAGGATGCAAAATGCTGTATTTCATGCGGAATAGAAGTGTCATCTCATGTGCAGGAGTATAATGTTTCTGAGAGGGACGGACAGCCTGTTAAAAAGGAAGTTAAAAACACAGCTTCGGTATTTGCGGAGAGTACGGTAACAAATTCATTGGCTTTTGGACTACCATAACGAAGATTACAAAAAATTATTAAGTCATGTAGCCCCATAACCCCTAAACCAATTCGTCGTTCCCCTAGAGCTTGAGTTTTATTTTCGTCTAAGAAATAGGTTGTCTTATCAATAACATTATCTTGCATACGAATTGCTGATTTAATTGTTTTTGCAAGTTTATTCCAATTAACATCAGATTTTTCATAATCAACCATATTAGCAAGATTTAGAGCTGCTAAGTTACATACAGAATAAGCGGCAAGTGGTTGCTCTCCACATGGGTTTGTACATACTACTTGTTGGCCATAAGCTTTCGCATTTGTCATATCATTAGCGTTATCAAAGAAGAAGATTCCAGGTTCAGCTGAATAAGTAGCACAAATATTAATAAGATTCCAAAGTTCTCGAGCACGAATTGTTTTGTGAACTTTGATTGGATAGCCCATCTTTTCCCAAATACGAACATCGCCAATCTGATGCCACTTTTCATTATAAGCTGCTTTTTCTCCAAGATTATAATTATCGATATCGGGGAAACGAAGTTGATAATCTAAATCATGCTCAACAGCCTCCATAAACTCTTTGGTTATAGCAACTGAGATATTTGCCCCTGATAAAAATTCCGACATATTAACTTGATATGTTCCTTGATCACGTAAAACTTCTTCAGCTTTCTTTAAAGTAGTTTTGCGAATACTACCAGGATTATTTCTTTCAAGTTCAATTATGTTTTCATATATTTCAGTTTCCTCTGGAGAAAGAGGAATAAATTTTAATTTATTTTTTGCTTCTCTAATGATATCTGGATTGGTTAAATTATTAATTAAAAATTGAAGAATTTTTGGATTCTGCATTTTCGAAATAATAAACTCAATAATATCAGGATGCCAATCCGCTAACATAATCATTTGAGCGCCTCTTCTGGAACCGCCTTGTTCAACTAAATGAGTTAATTGCGATAAATCATGTAACCAACTAACTGAGCCACTAGATTTACCACTCACCCCTTTAGCTAAAGAATTTTTTGGTCTAAGGGTTGAACCATTAGTTCCAACGCCACCCCCACGGGACATAATTTCCATTACTTTTTGGCGATGAACACTAATGCCTCCTCGTGAATCATGAATAAACGGCATTACAAAGCAATTAAAATAAGTAACGGCCGTATTAGATCCTGCTCCAAACAATACTCTTCCAGCTGGGACAAGATTCATACTTTCTAATTCATGGTAAAAAGCATTAACTGTCTCGATGGTTTCACCTTGTGCTAAATTATTAGCAACCCGGTGACATATTTGTTCATAAAATATTTCTAATGGTTTATCGACTTCTTTGATATTACGTTTAATTATATTGTTCTCATCTAATTCATCACACATACCAAGATATTCTGCTTCAAGTTCGATATAAGCTGTTTCACCATCAAGTGCAATAATATTACCAATCCCGCGAGTTGGAAATTTCGGATCTTCTTTCACAATCACGATAACTAAATCACCAATTCCTAGTGATACATGATTTATATCTTTTTGTGAATATCGATCCAGCATTACAAGCCGGGATACACCTTGAAAGGTTTTATTCATCTTTTCGTCAATTAAAAACAAATGTGGGAAGTAGTTTTTAATATCGTTATTTAGTTGTTGAATTATTTGTTTTGAATAATTATGTCCATTCATATGAATAATCACCTTTCTTAAAATAATATTTATTCTATTATAACATAAAATGACAAAAAACAAACAAAAAAATTTTATGAAAATAATTTCATATAAAAGGTGAAAATATTCATGATTTAAATAATTTTTTAAAAAATAATGTGTATAATTGTAAATGATATGAGACTAAATAATTAAAAAAAGAAGATAAGATTAAAGGGGTTTTAGGGGGAATGTGTCCCCCTAGAATGAAGGCAGTTGGAAAATTATTTACAAGACAAGTAGTTAATCATATTATTGGCGATTAAATGCTCTCTAGCTTGAATAGGTGTTTTGTAATTTAGGGGAGTCATGCCAATACGATTAGAGCGATATAAGTAAACTTTCATCTGTTTTATAAGATCTTCAAAACTAAAGAACTTAAGAAAGCGATAGAATCTTTCATTATCATTTCTATGACTTCGCTCCACTTTTCCATTATGTCTAGGAGTTCTAGGTTTAATGGTCTTATGAATGATCCCTAACTTCTGACATTCTAAATCAAAAGGATGAACTCGTTTGGTTTCACGAAAGTAAGAGAACTCAAAGCCATTATCGGTTTGAATCATTCTCGGAAGATATCCAAAGTAACAAATAGCACGATAAAGAAAATCAATCGTGCTAGCAGAAGATTGTTCTTTATAGGGATAAATAAATCGTTCTCTGGAAGCTTCATCGATGATCGTGTATTGAAAATAATGATAATCATCCCTTAAATTTACGTTACAATCGTTAGGAATGTATTTCACGTCTAATTGCATCTTTTCTCCTAACAACTCAGGTGTATGGTATTTTTTAGGGACATACCGTTTCTTAACACTGGACTTATTGATGTAATAACCCAGTCTAACTAGGACACGGTATAAACTACAATAGTGACGAGAATAAGCAATTTGAAGTCTCAGTTTCGTATACAGTTCAGTAAGACCAATATGAGGATTGCGTTTAATCAGAGCAGATATTTTTTGTAATTCTAGTTCTGTATGGGAGTTAGGATGAGGAGATAAAGGGCGACGACTTTTCTCTTTTAGAGAATCCATCGAGCCAGTAAAAGCCTTATTCCAACGCATTAGAGAAGCTTTAGAGATATGATATTTAGAACAGATATGAGCAACAGAATAATGATTATTACGATAAGATGAAACAGCATGAAATTTTGTTTTGATATCATGAGAATGATGTGTTATAATATTCATGTGATTTATACTCCTTGTGTGAAGAGATTTCGTTGTGATCATCTTCTTAACACAAAGTATAAATCACTTTTGCGTTTTAATCAATGTTGGTCTCATATGTATTGTAATATAACATTAAATAATTTTTTAAAAAATAATGGTATTGTTAATTTTACATGATATAATGTAGTTGTATCTATCTTCTTAAATTTATAAATTATATAAAAAAATATGTGATAAGGAACTTAAAAATATGTTTGAAATATTAAAAGAACTCATTAAAGATGATATTGATATGTATGGAGAATTAGCAACTAGGGATTTAATATTTTCCGATGAACTAATTAACAATTGTAAATTAAATCACTGTGGAAAATACAATAAAAGTTGGATGTGTCCACCAGCAATTGGTAATCAATATGACTTAATAAATCAATACAGACAATATCAAAAAGTATTTGTGTTTTCTAAAATTGCTAAACTAGAAGACCCATTTGATTTGGAAGGTATGGAAAATGGTAGAAAAAGAGTAGAACAAATCTTAAGAAAAGTCAATAAAAAAGTCAATAAAAATTATAATTATAAGATACTAGGTCCTGGTACATGTACAATCTGTAAAGAATGTACTTATCCCAATGACCCTTGTCGATTTCCTGAATTGGCAGTTCCATCATTAGAAGCCCTAGGAATAAATGTGCTTGACTTAGCTAAATCTTGTAATATCAAGTATTATAATGGGCCCAATACAGTGACATATTTTGCGGCTATTTTCTACAACTAGAGGTATCTATGCCAAAAATCACAGTTATTAATAAAAATGAAAAGTCGGAAATAACGGCTAATGTTGGTGATAATTTATTAGATATCTTAAGAAAAAATGGTTTTTATATTGAAGCTGCTTGTGGTGGGACAGGAAGTTGCAAGAAATGTCAGGTTAAAAGCTTAGGCGTTACAATGCTTTCTTGTCAAACAACGATTACCGCCGATATGATAATTGAAATATCTTCAAATATTGGTAGTGGCCTTTTAAAAAGTGTAAAAAAGACTTATGATGTTGAAATAAAGAATGGATATGGCATCGCGATTGATTTAGGAACAACAACTCTAGCTGCTTATTTAATTAACTTAGAAACAGGCGAGGTCCTAGACAGCAAATCAATTTTAAATGCTCAAGCATCTTATGGTGCTGATGTAATAACGAGAATAAAAAAATGTAGTGAAGGTTATTTGAAGGATTTATTTTCGACAATTAGATTTCAGTTTAATGAAATTATTAGAGGTTTTAAAAAAAGTCATCAAATTTTAGAAATTGAAACAATTATTGTTGCCGCAAACACAACCATGCTTCATATCTTGGCCGGGGTTGATCCAACTTCGCTTGGTGTTGCTCCATTTACGCCAGTGTTTTTAGAAAGATTAGAAATTCCTGGAAACGATATTAATATTGATGCGAAGAAAGTTATTTTGCTGCCATCAATTAGTGCTTATCTAGGAAGTGATGTCGTGGCGGGAATATTAGCTTGTGATATGGCTTCCGCAACTCAAAATATTATCTTAGCAGATATAGGTACAAATGGTGAAATTGTTTTAAAAACAACTAATAATATGTATGGGGTTTCAACTGCTGCAGGTCCAGCTTTTGAAGGTGCTAAAATAGAGTGTGGAGTCGGGGGAATTCCCGGGGCAATCTCACAAGTGAAATTGGAAAATAAAAAATTAAAGATTGAAACCATTGATAATCAGCCAGTAATTGGAATTTGTGGCAGTGGATTAATCGATATCATTTCATTGCTTGTATCAGAAGGTATTATTGATGAAACAGGTTCATTTGATAGTGATGCAGATAGTGACTTAAATGTTTACTTAAAAAATGATCGCTTTTATTTAGGTGATAACATTTATTTATCACAAAAAGATATTCGCGAATTTCAATTAGCAAAGAGTGCTATAGCATCAGGAATTCAAGTATTAGTAGAATCAGCTAACTTGAAATTAGAAGATATTGATAAAGTATATTTAGCTGGGGGTTTTGGTTTTTACATTAATCAAGAAAACGCTATCCATATTGGTCTTTTACCAAAAGCGATGAAACATCGAATTGTTTCTGTGGGGAATACGAGTGGACTTGGTGCGAAAATGGCTTTATTAAATAGTAATTATTTACAAGAGTGTGATAAGATTGCAAAATTAGTTTATGCTATCGAATTATCGAATAATCCCAAATTTACAGAATACTTTATTGATAATATGTTGTTTGAATAAAAAAAGGAGGCGATAGATTGATTATTCAAATGTCGGAGAGAAAACTGGACGAAGTATTAGACTTCAAAGAATTAGAAAATTTATTTAAGCATTTTTCTAATCTTACTGATGTTGATGTTTCTTTACATGATATTGAAGGCAATGAGTTGTTATATAATCGTTTGTTGCCAAAAAAAAATATTTGCGAATACATGAAGCAAAATAATAAAATAACAGTATGTAACCAAAATATGGCTTATTCTGCGAAGAAGTCTGCTGAACTGGGCGAGCCATATATTTTTAAATGTGGTTGTATGATTAAATGTTCAGCACCGATTCTATTAGATGAAAAATTAATTGGCAGCCTATCATGTGGTCCGGTTTTACTATGGGATGCTGATGATTTATCATTAGAAGAATTAGAAAATTGGGCAGTTGGGATGGAAGTTAGTGATAGCAATTTACAAGAATTTTTAAATAATACCAAACAATTGTCTTGTGAGAGTATGACTAGTGCGGCGCAAATGTTAAGAGTGATGGTTGATTATATGTGTCGTGAAGAAAGTAAATTCTTAGCTCAACGCTTAAGAATATCTAAGCAACAAAAAGAGATTTCCGAATTGCTTCATGACAAAAAGAAGAATGCTGCCAGCTTAAAAGCAATTGAAAGAAAAGCTAAGTTTAGAAAATTTCCAATTGAATTAGAGCGAGAACTGATAGCTTCGGTTCAAGTTTGGAATATTAGTAATGCGAAAAGAATATTAAATGATTTATTATCGGAAATATTTACTTTCTCATCAGGTAATTTAGATATTATTAAGGCTAAGCTGTTTGAGTTATCGGCTATCTTAATTAGGGCCGGGGTTGATGGGGGAGTACCACTATTACAAATGTCGAAGATTATTGTTAAATATTCTAATATTCTATCGGAAAGTGTTAGCTTTGAAGAACTATGCCATATCACAACCGAAACTATGGAAACAATAATGAAGGTTATTTATGATAATCGTGGGAAAAAGCCAACCAACCAACACTTAATTAATGCGATTGAATATATTAAATTAAACTATGATAAAGATGTCAGTTTAGAGACTGTAGCAAAAAATATTTATGTTAGTAATTATTATTTGAGTCATTTATTCAGAGATGAATTAAATATGACCTTTTCGGATTATGTAAATAAAATTAGAATGGATGAGAGTCTAGTTTTAATGAAAACAACTAATATGACTATTCAGAAGATTGCAGAAGAAGTCGGTATTAATGATGCTAATTACTTTACCAAAATATTTAAAAGATATTATGGAGTAACTCCGACTAGTTACCTAAAATTGTATAAATAAGATAAAAAAAGCTAGAGCGAATGCAAAACTCTAGTTTTTTTTAGGCTTTTTTTAACTTAAACGCATAATTTTGTTATGTTTTTGACCAAAATAACAAAATAATACTACTTTAGAGCAAGATATTCGATTTCAAATGAAAGCGAATTCATGTATAATTTAATTGAAGATAGATAGAGGAGGACATATGGTTTTAGAAAATATTTCAACTTTCTTACAAAAAGGAAAAGCAAAAGATGTAAGAATCTTAGTTCAAGAGGCATTAGATGCCAATTTTTCACCGCAAGATATCCTTAATGAAGGGTTAATTAGTGGGATGAATGTTATTGGAGCAAAATTTAAAAAGAATGAAGTTTTTGTTCCTGAAGTATTAGTCGCAGCTCGGGCAATGAATGCTGGATTGGAAATTTTAAGACCCATCCTAGCTCAAGCAGGCGTTGAGCCGATTGGAAAAGCTTTGATCTGTACAGTTAAGGGTGATTTACATGATATTGGTAAAAACCTTGTGAAAATGATGTTAGAAGGTCAAGCCATTGAATGCATTGATTTAGGCGTTGATGTTGATTCAGACACGATAATTAATGCTATTAAGGAAAATAAACCGGATTTAGTATGTTTATCGGCGCTATTAACAACTACTATGATGGAACAAAGAACAATAATTGAAGAGATTGAAAAATCTAGTTTAAGAGATCAAGTTATGATTATGGTTGGTGGAGCACCAGTAACAGATGATTTTGCAAAAGAAATTGGTGCTGATGCATTTAGTGCTGATGCAGCTAGTGCTGCTGAGATGGCTGTAAAATTATTGAAAGAACGGAAATTAGCAAATGTTTAAACCAGTTGAACATTATAAACCAGATATTGATAAAACTGTAAAGATGTTAAAGAAAATGTATGATGATGCCATTCATCATCGTGGTGGCAACGTTACATTTCGAGCGTTACCTCTTTCAGATGTAGACTTTTATTCTAACTTTGATTTAACTAAATACAATTATGAAACCGATATAAAACAGTATGCTCATGACTTTTGCAGTCTATTAGCAAATTCCTACGAAAAGCGTACTTTAGTAGATGATAATATGCTACCGACTATTTCGCCAATGTTAGGAATTGGTGATTACTCGGCTTTTGTTGTTGGTGATATTGATTTTAGAAAAGATACTAGTTGGTCGAAACCTATCCTAAAGGAAATTGATGGATGGAAAGAATTCCCGCCGATTGGAACTAGTAAATGGTATAAAAAGTTTTTAGAAATAAGCGAAGAAATGTTGAAACTATCAGCTGGTAGTGGCATACCTTTTATGCGAGGATTCTTTTCGCCACTTGATTTAGCGGGAGCTTTAAGAGGTGAAGCAATTTATTATGATTTTTATGATAATCCGGAAGAATTACATGAATTATTAAACTATTGTGCTGATGTAACGATTAAGTTTGCGGAAGATATCTATGCCTTAGCAAGAAAATATTTAAAAGATACAAAGTATGGAATGTTTTATTCAGAAGGTATGATTAATATGTCCGAAGATATTGCTTGTATGATTTCTGGCGATTTATATCGTGAGTTTTGTCGTCCACATACTCAAAAAGTAATTGATCATTTTGGTACTGGTCATATGCATACTCATTCACGGGCAATGTATTTGGTTAAGGAAATATGTAGCTTAAATAATGTTGCTAATTTATGGTTGGCTACTGACCCTAATGCCCCTAAACCAATTGACCATATTGAAGAATTAGTTAAGGATGCCAATGGTGTTTGTTTAGCAATTGATTGTGAGACCTTTGATGAAATCGAAAATAATTTTGACAAATTTAAAAAGGGGAACTTCTCAATAGCTCTACCTGTAAAAGATGTTGAAACAGCTATTTCATTAACTGAGAAATTTAAAAAATTAAGATAGTTTATGCTATCAGAAAAGAGGTAATGATGAAAAAAATATTAACATTCATACTTACAGTCTTTTTTGTTTCTATCTTAATTATAAAACCTACAATCTTGCAAGCAGAAACAAACGAGACAATTAGAGTTTGGGTTGGTGCGATAGAAAGAGAAAAAGTAGCAATGGAATCAATTGCTGCTGAATATAAAAGTAAAACTGGGATTAATGTTGAAGTATATCAGAAACTAGAGATATTTACTGTTCCGACAGCGTTAGTCAATAATGCTGAACTAGAGGATCGACCAGATATTGTCTACATGCAAGCTCCAGATATTGGTGGCTTAGTTAAGTCGGGCTATTTAATGCCGTTAGAAATATCTTCAGATTTACATAATCGTTATTCAAAAGTAGCATTTGATGCTTTTACTTATAATAATGAAGTATATGGAATCGGTTATTCTAATTCAACTTCTGGACTAATATACAATAAGGATTTAATTGCTACAGAAGATTTACCTACTACATGGGAAGAATTATTCGCAATTGCGGAAGAGTTAACAATCAAGGACCAATCAAACAATATAATTCAAAAAGGCATTTATATAAATGCCACTGACATGTGGTTTAATTATCCATTGATTAGAGAATATGGTGGTTACTATTACGGCAAATACCCTAATGGTGATTATAATGCTTATGATATTGGATTAGATAATCCAGGAATGCTTGATTACGTTAATAAAATTAAAGAACTTAAAGCAAAGGGATTGGTCTTAAATAATCCAAGTAAGAAGGATTATAGTGATATTATTGCTGAATTTGCTAACGGAAGGGTTGCTATGTTCTTTTATGGGTTGTGGAGTTCGCAAATATTTAAGGATGCTAGTATTAACTATGGTATTGCTAAATTACCAGATGATGCAAAGCCATTAACAACCGTTGAAGGATTTGTAATCAATAAGTACACTCGTAATCCGTCGGCAGCAACTGATTTTTTAGATTTTATTTTTTCAGACGAAAATTATATGAAATTAATTCAAGCTGGTAATAATTACGAAAAGAAAACTGGAGAACGAAATCCAACTAACTTTGAAGCGATTAATAGTGATTATATTCAGTCAGATGAAATATTAAAAGCATTTAGTGAAATAGGTTATAATGTTGAGCCATTTCCAAACATTCCAGAAGGAACCCTTTGGTATAATCAAGAAGTAACGATTACCACCTTTAAAACTATTTTCTTTGGTGATAGTTCTGGTAATGAAGTTAATGCTCTTTATAAATTAACTGAATTAGCTGATTATATCCGGAGGAATGTTTCCTTATTAAATGAAAATGTTGAGTATATAAAAATTCCTTGGTGGGTTTATGTAATTGTTACGGCAGTATTTGTCAGCTTAATCGTAATTTTTGTTATTAAGAAATATAAAGCAAAAAGAAAAAACCATTTTACTGAGAAATTTAGTAAAAAACAAACGCTAATTGCTTGGCTTTTGATGTTGCCGATGATTCTACTGTTAGCGATATTTTATGTATATCCAATTTTTCACAATTTTTACTTATCGTTTACAAACTATTGTGCCGTTAACCTTCGTGATTATGGACTAGTTGGTTTTGCCAATTATCAAAAAATATTTAAAGAAGGTATTTCAGGGCTGCTCTCAATGAGTATTTGGACAATTGTTTTTGCATTTTCGGTAATTGCTATTTCATTTATTCTTGGAACTTTATTAGCTACATTACTGGATTCGGCTAATGCCAAGATAGCTAAAATATATCGATTAATATATATTCTTCCTTGGGTTATTCCAACAGTTATTACATTATTGATGTGGCAAGGTTTACTAGAAACTGAAGGTGGCTTGATAAATCAAATATTATCGATTTTCGGAATTGGAAAAGTACCATGGCTAACTAATCCATTGATGGCACGAATCTCAACAATTCTGGTTATGGTTTGGTTTTCCTTTCCATATTATATGATAATTGCTTTTGGATTTTTAAAATCAATTCCTAAGGATTATTATGAAGCAGCTCGAGTTGATGGTGGAACAAAATCCTTTATTTTCTTTAAGATTACTTTACCATTAATCTTTAGAGCTTTAATTCCTACCTTAATTATGGGATTTATAATGCAATTTAATCAATTTGGTGTATATATGCTAACACAAGGTGGTCCAGCAAGTGATGTATTAGGCAATCCTGGAGCTACTGATTTATTAATCACTTATGTCTTCAACACTGCCTTTAATTCGAAACGTTATTCTCTTGCTGCTAGTTATTCGGTTATTATTTTTATCTTTGTTGCGATATTTGCATTAATTACTATGAGAATAAACAAAAAGAGGATGGAGGTGTAGAAATGAAAAAAAATATGATTTCTAATATTCTCATCCAAATAATGTTATTTGTATTAGCTATTATTACAATCTTTCCTTTTGCTTACATTGTGATGATTTCCTTGGGTAAAAATGTTATTTCTACAAGTACTTTTATCCCTGAGCAGTTTACTTTAGACAATTTTAGAACCCTATTTACTGAAACAAAGTTTCTTAGCTGGTTAAAAAATTCATTTTTAATTGCTTCAGCAACCATGATAATTTCAGTGATCTTGGTTTCAATTTCTGTTTATGTATTTTCACGATTAAGATTTTATGGTAAGCAAAAATTATTTAATTTTATTTTATTAATTCAAATATTCCCTTTAACATTATCAATGGTTTCTATATTTAAAATTTTTGTAGAGTTTGGACTCCTAAATCAAAAGATGGGATTAGTGATTATTAATTCCACATTAGCATCAGCTGGCCTAATTATGCTAGCTAAAGGATATTTCGATACGATACCATATGAGTTAGATGAAGCAGCGATGATGGATGGAGCCTCAACAATGCAAATATTAACTAAAATTACACTCCCACTCGCTAAACCAATGTTATCGATTGTCGCTATCCAAAGTTTTGTTATAGCTTACAATGAATATACTATTGCTAGTACTGTTATGACAACAGGAATTGAATCTATGCCCCTTGCAGTTGGTCTTCAAAGCATGATTACTGGACAGTATGGGATTAATTGGAGTATATATTGTGCTGGCGCAGTACTTGGTAGTATTCCAATGATTATTCTCTTCTATTCTCTACAAAAATACTTTATTGGAGGATTAACTGAAGGCGGTGTAAAACAATAATGGAAAAAGACGTAGTTCATTTTAGTGATTTTAACTATGCATATGCAATCTTAAATGACACATTGAATATCAGAATTAAAGTACGAAATAGTATTTATGATTCTATTATAATCTATTATAAAAATTTATATGATCATGGTCCGAATATTAGCAGTAAGGCAATGGTGAAAATATTGGATGATGGATATCATTCTTTATATGAAGCAGCAATACAGGTAAAAGAAAAACACTTCAAATACTATTTTGAATTACAAAAGAAGTCAGGAATAATCAATTATACAGCTGATGGATTTGTAGAAAATCCAGTAGCATCAAACTACTTTTATTTTCCTTTTATCAATGATGATGAGATAATATCACCCCCTAAATGGGCGGAAGGAGAAATTATTTATCAAGTATTGATTGATCGCTTTTTTGATGGTGACCCATCAAACAATCCCCAAAATTGCAAACCAACAGATATGCTTCCAGATCGTGAAACTTATTATGGTGGTGATTTTAAAGGAATTATTAAAAAACTTGATTATATAAAGTCATTAGGAACTAAGATTATATACCTCAGTCCTCTATTTCTATCACCAACTTACCATAAGTATGATGTGAAGGATTATTATAAAATTGAAGATATCTATGGTGGTGAAGAAGGTCTCATCGAACTTGTTCAAGCGGCTCATGATAAAGATATAAAAATTATTTTGGATTGTGTATTTAATCATTGTAGTGTTGAAAATGAGTTGTTTCAAGATGTTATTAAAAATGGTAAAAATTCTAAATATAAAGATTGGTTTTTTATAGAGAACTTTCCAGTTAATGTTGAGAAGTGTAATTATGATACTTTTGCTGGCTTGGTGCCAACCATGCCGAAGTTTAATACCAGTAATCAGGAAGTTATCAAATATTTAACTGATGTTGCAGTCTATTGGACTAAAAAGTTAAATATTGATGGTTGGCGACTTGATGTATCTGATGAAGTAGCTTGTCGCTTTTGGCGTGAATTTAATCGCCGATTAAAAGAAATAAATCCAGAGATATTAATAATTGGTGAAGTATGGAATCATGCAACCAAATGGATGCAAGGAGATCAATTTGATACAATAACAAATTATAAATATCGGAAATGGCTAATTGATTTCGTAAGTGAGACAATTGACAGTACAATATTTTGGAAGCAATTGTCAAGAAATAAAATGCTCTATAAGACTCCAACGTTTAATTATTTAGTTAATTTGGTTGGTAGTCATGACACTATTCGTTTTAATACATTACTGAATAATGATAAACTACATTATTTAGCCTTAGCCTTAATATTAACTATGGACGGTATACCATTAATATATTATGGTGACGAGGTAGGATTAGAAGGCGGCGATGATCCCGATAATCGACGCGCATTTAGGTGGGAAGATACATCAAAAGAAGAGTTAAAACAAATTCAAGCAATCGGCCAGTTAAGAGCTAATTCTTGCACTCTAAAAAAAGGAAGTATTATTCCATTATGCATTGATCCACAAATAATTGCTTTTCAAAGGAAATATAAAAATGAAACATTATTGGTCATTGCCAATTTTAGTGATCAGATAAAAACAATTAATATCAAGATAAATGAAATTGTGTATGGACAAGGCCATATTATAAATGGAGTAATAAAGGTTAATCCATATACTCTCATTGTTGGCAAATAACATTCAAGTATTTATAAATTTTTAAAGAAAGGAAGGAAATTATGAAAAAATTTAAAAATTTATTTTTCGTTTTTGGATTTTTGTTTCTTGTTATTGCATTAGTTGGCTGTCAATCAAAAAAATTTAAAGTTGAATTTGATTTGAACTATGAAAATGCAACTGGTGCTCCCAAAACACAAGAAGTTGTTGAAGGAGAAAAAGCTACGGAACCGCTAGCTCCAGAAAGAGCTGGGTATGATTTTTTAGGGTGGTATGAAGATAAGGCAGGCGAAAAGAAATATTCTTTTAATACAGAAGTAAAGTCTAATTTAATCCTTTATGCTAAATGGGTAGAAGCAGATCCCGAAGTTGTTTATTACTTGGCGGGTAGTTTTAATGGATATGAACCTAAAGATGATAATTATATCATGAAAAAAGGAAAAGATGGATTATTCACTATAACTGTTGAACTTACAAAAGATAATCGCGATAATAGTTATGATGGTCATTATTATAAAGTAACTGATGGTACTTGGGATAATTGTTATGGTGTAGATAACTATTACATTACCCCAGCTCCACTTTCCCCAACTGGTGGCGGTCTTGGTTCGATTTGGCACTGGGCTAATGGTACATTAACCGTGACCTTTGATGCTGAAAAGAAAGAAATTACTGATACTTTAGTTATAAAAACAGATATTATTGAAGATTTTGATCCAGTTATTTATGGTGAATTTAATGGCTGGAAATTAGAAGGAGAAAATGCATTTGTTTTAACTGATTCAGATAATGATGGAGTATATACAGGAACTATTGAATTTAGCGAAGCAGGAACATCAGATTTCACAGTTTGCTTGTCAAGAAAATGGTATGATGATCAGTGGGGTCAACGATGGGGAGCCAACGATCAATATAAGTTAGATGGAACAACTGCTGGCATGGGCAATACATCTAGTATAACTTATGAGATTGGTATTTATCTTTTCTCATATAATAGTACAACTAAAGTTACTACCTATGTAAAACTTGAAGGTGGCTATGTAGATACCTACGCCCTACCAAGAATTTATGGTGAATTTAATGGCTGGAAACTAGATGATGATAAGGCATTTGTCTTAACTGATCTAGATAATGATGGTGTATATACAGGAACTATTGAATTTAGCGAAGCAGGCAAATCAGATTTCACAGTTTGCTTGTCAAGAAAATGGTATGATGATGAGTGGGGTAAACGATGGGGAGCCAACGAACAATATAAGTTAGATGGAACAGCTGCTGGTATGGGTGGAACAACTAGTATAGATTATGAAGCTGGTACTTATCTCTTCTCATATAATAGTATAACTAAAGTTACTACTTATGGAAAACTAGAAGGTGGCTATGTAGATACCTATGATATGCCTCGTATTTATGGTGAATTTAATGGTTGGAAATTAGATGATGATAAGGCATTTGTTTTAACTGATCTAGATAATGATGGAGTATATACAGGAACTATTGAATTTAGCGAAGCAGGAACATCAGATTTCACAGTTTGCTTGTCAAGAAAATGGTATGATGATCAGTGGGGTCAACGATGGGGAGCCAACGATCAATATAAGTTAGATGGAACAACTGCTGGCATGGGCAATACATCTAGTATAACTTATGAGATTGGTATTTATCTTTTCTCATATAATAGTACAACTAAAGTTACTACCTATGTAAAACTTGAAGGTGGCTATGTAGATACCTACGCCCTACCAAGAATTTATGGTGAATTTAATGGCTGGAAACTAGATGATGATAAGGCATTTGTCTTAACTGATCTAGATAATGATGGTGTATATACAGGAACTATTGAATTTAGCGAAGCAGGCAAATCAGATTTCACAGTTTGCTTGTCAAGAAAATGGTATGATGATGAGTGGGGTAAACGATGGGGAGCCAACGAACAATATAAGTTAGATGGAACAGCTGCTGGTATGGGTGGAACAACTAGTATAGATTATGAAGCTGGTACTTATTCCTTTTCTTATAATAGTGCGACCAAAATTACTACTTATACTAAAATATCTTAATAGAATTAGAGGTTAATAATGTTTAGAGAAGTTACGAGAGAACCAAATTTTGAATATTTAAAATTGGTTCTTCAGAAGAAGCCTGCGCCAAGACCAGTATTATTTGATTTTATTATTGGCGATGAAAAAACAAAAATGCTTACAGGTGATGAGTATAAAATAGACACCGAATTTGATCGTGTAGTAACTACTATTAAAGCATTTGATAGTGGTGGTTATGATTATGCTCCAATTATTGTTCGCGGGATGGAATTTAAGAGAAATGTTCATGAAGAAACTGAAGTGCAAACAAAATCCTTGAACGAAGGAACAATGATTAAAGATCGTCATTCCTTTAATGAATATCAATGGCCGAATATTAATAATGCTGATTTTTCGATAATTAGCAGGGCAGGAAAATATTTACATAAAGATGCCAAGTTTGTGGTATTTAGTCATGATGGAATCTTGGAAAACACAATAGGAATAATGGGATTTGATAATCTATGTTATCTAATTTATGATGAAGAAGATCTTGTGGGAGATGTATTTAATGAAGTGGGAAAAAGAATCGAGGAATATTTCACCGCGTGTTTAGAATATGATGAGGTTGGTGCAATCATTTGTAATGATGATTGGGGGTTCAATTCACAAACAATGCTTCCCCCTTCCTTGCTTCGTAAGTATGTATTTCCATGGTATAAACGTATTGTTGAAAAGGCTCACCGTAAAGGAAAGTTAGCGATTTTACATTCTTGTGGCTACTATTATGATATTATCGATGATGTTATTAATGATATGAAATTTGATGGCCGTCAGTCCTACGAGGATAAAATTGTACCAGTTGAAAAAGCATATGATGAACTACATCCTAAACTAGCAGTAATTGGCGGTATGGATGTGAACTTTTTAGCAAGAGCAACAAGTGAAGATGTTTATAATCGCTGTAGAAAGATGATTGACAAAACTAAAAAATCAGGTGGCTATGCTCTAGGAAGTGGTAATAGCGTTCCCGATTATATTCCTAATGAAAATTTTATTGCTATGTTAAGGGCTGCATTAGATGACTGATAATTATTTCATTAGTGTGGAACAAGAAGGAGAGTTAGATGAAAAATGAATGGATAAAACAGCAAAAGGAAGATCGCAGTAAAACAATGCCCATTCTTTCTTTTCCTGCAGTACAATTATTAGATATTAGTGTAAAACAATTAGTAAGTTCGGCAGATTATCAAGTTCAAGCAATGAAATTAATTGCTGATATGTGCCCAACTAGTGTCGCCTTAAGCATGATGGATTTATCGGTAGAAGCCGAAGCTTTTGGCTCACAAATTAGATTCTTTGATATGGATGTCCCCACGGTTATTGGTAGCATTGTGAGTGATACTGATTCCGCAAACTCCCTAAATGTCCCCACGGTTGGTCAGAGAAGAGATGGCATTTATATCGAAGCTATTCGTCAAGCTAGTAAAATAATCCATGATAAACCAGTTTTTGCTGGGGTTATTGGCCCGTTTTCTTTAGCTGGAAGACTAATGGATATGACTGAGACTATGGTAAACTGTTATGAAGATCCTGAATTGGTTCATATTGTTTTAAAGAAAGCAACAGAATATATTACTAATTATATTCTAGAGTTTAAAAAAGCAGGAGCCAAGGGAATTATTATGGCGGAACCTGCAGCTGGTTTGCTAAGCCCAAATTTGTTCGAAGAGTTTTCTACTGCCTATGTTAAAGAAATATTTAACAGAGTAAAAGATGATAATTTTATTTTAGTTTATCACAACTGTGGTAATGTTGTTTCTCTTGCTTCTAGTATTATGGGTATTGATGCTGATGTATATCACTTTGGGAATTCAATTGATATTGAAGATATGTTGAAAGTTATGCCAAGCGATAAATTAATAATGGGAAATATCGACCCCTCAGCCCAATTTAAAGGTGGCAGTATAGAATCGATTACGGATGCCACTACCCATCTTTTAGAGAGGTGTAACTCATATCCTAACTTTGTTATTTCATCGGGATGTGATATTCCTCCAGCATCTAAATGGGATAACATTAATGCTTATTTTGATGCAATATTAAATTTTTATAAGTAAAAAAACGATAAGACAAAATATAAATGAGAAGGAAGTGGAGAAAAGTAATTCGTTTTCTCCACTTTTCCAAAAAGGAGTACAATGGGAATAATCGAAACATTTCAAATAAACATTGGTTTATTAAATAGAGAGAGAACGATTCGAGTTTATTTACCAGATAATTATTATTTTGAAAAGACTCGTTATCCTGTTTTATATATGCACGATGGGCATAATTTATTTTCTTCAGAAACTAGTGGTTATGGTATTAGTTGGGATGTTCATTTATTACTCGATGAATATGAAAAAATGAATAACAAAAATATTATTCTAGTTGGAATTGACTGCGATAAGGTTCATCGTTTTGATGAATATAGTCCCTGGAAATCAAAAAAAATCAAGGAGTTTATCCCATATCTTAATCTTCCTGAGGCAGGTGGCGAAGGAGATTTATATATCAAATGGTTGGTTGAGGAACTTATTCCAATTATCGATCAATGTTATCGTACAGAAAGGATTAACTTTTTGGCTGGCTCATCGATGGGAGCATTCATAACTTTATATGCTGCTTTTAAATATCCCAATGTCTTTTCAAAAATTGGTTGTATGTCAACGGCTTTTTGGTTTGAGAAAAGCAAGATGCTTAGCTTTATTAATAAAGAGTTTAATGCGAAAGTTGGGATATATCTAGATGTTGGCACAAATGAGGGTGGTGCTGAGGATGACTTAATTAGTCAAATTTATTTAAACGATACCTTAGAAATAGCCAATATTTTAGAAGCACTTGGAATACAAAACTTGAAATTATATATTGATAAAGGTGGTAGCCATAATGAAATTGCTTGGAAAGAAAGGTTTCCAATATTTCTTGAATGGTTACTCAAATAGGCTTATTACTATTCAATTAGTATAAGCTTTTTTATTTTCATTTTATGAAAATAATTTTAATTAAATCATATAATGATAATAGTGAAATGGTTAATGAGGTGATGTGGTGTTTACTAATTTTAATGAACAAAGTCAAAAGATTATTGAGATAATAATGGAGGAACAATATCAATTTGGAACAATTGGAAGTGAATTGTTACTTTATGCACTAACAAAGTTGAAAAATTCGTCTTGTCAGTTTATTCTTAGTGAATATGGAATTAATCAATATACAGTTGAAAAGAGGTTAAATAAAATAGTTGTTCTCAGGAAAGATACAAAATATACCTATAAATTTAAAGAAGTAATAGAATTAGCAAATAATATCGCAAAGATGGAAGATAGTACAATGGTTTTTGAAGAGCATATATTATATGCCTTATTAACAACTCCCAATACGGTTGCTTTACATATTATCGATAAAATGGGGGTGGATGTTAATGATTTAATCGATGATTTAAATATCATCTATAATTTAGGCTTTAAGGATGAACTTAATAATAATTATTTAATTAATATTACCAAAGAAGCAAAACTAAATCGGTTAAATCCTTTCATTGGTCGGGAACAAACCATTGAAAAAATTATTCGTATATTATCTAAAAAACAAAAAAACAACCCCATGTTGATTGGAAATGCTGGAGTCGGAAAAAGTGCTTTAGTTGAGGGTGTGGCAATGACCTTGTTAAAGGAAAATCCTAAATATAATATTTATCGATTGGATCTGGGAATGATTATTGCAGGAACTAAATATCGGGGTGATTTAGAAGAAAGATTACTTGAAGTAGTTGATAAGATTAAAAATCCTAATGCAATCGTCTTCATTGATGAAATTCATAATATTGTCGGTTCTGGTTCTAGCGAAGGTACTTTAGATATTGCTAATATCTTAAAACCTATTTTAGCAAGATCGGAAATAAAATGTATTGGGGCAACAACTCTTGATGAGTATTATCGTTATATTGAAAAGGATAAAGCATTAGCTCGAAGATTTCAAAATGTATTTATTGATGAAGCAAGCAATGAAGAAACCTATGAAATCATGAAAGGGATTGTCCATTGCTATGAAGAATTTCATAAAGTAAAATATCCGGATGAGATTTTAAAGTATATCATTATAGCTTCAGAATTTATCGCAAACCGGCGTCTACCTGATAAAGCAATTGATATCTTAGATGAATCAGGTCTCGTTTGCCATCTAAATAATCATAAAAAAGTCCAAAAGATAGATGTTGATAAAATCATTTATGAAAGTTTGGGAATAAAATATCAAACAATTCAATCAAGCTTAGAAAAAATTAAGAACTTTCCTCATTTAAAAAAATATTATCATCAATATTTGATGAACCTCGGAATAAGAAAAACAATTATTAATGTTCAAATAAGTGAAAATCATCTTCCATTGCTGGTAGAAGATTTAGAAATTGTTTTTAATGTAAAAAATGAAGTGATTTTAACTCTGGACTTTAATAGATTTCAGGAAAACCATTTTACTTCATCCTTGATTGGTTCACCAGCAGGGTATGTGGGTTATGACGACGGAGGAATATTAACTGAGCATGTATTAAAATATCCTATAGCAATTATTATTATCAAGAATTACCAAAGCGGCAATCAAATTATTAATAAACAAATTGAAACCATTTTAGAAGAGGGGAAAATAATCGATTCTAAAGGTCGAATGATATCTTTTAAAAATACTGTTTTTGTCTTTCAAGATGAAGCTCAAAAAAATAATATTGGTTTTATTGAGCAGAAAATGAATAAACCGAAAATTATTAATTTATATATTGATGAAATATTAAATAACACTAATCAAAGCGATCACTATCGGAAAAAAATATCTGCTATTCTATCAAAACTAAAATATTATAATTATAATCTCGTTCTTAATATTGATGATATTGATTCAAAGACTTATATAGAATTAATTAAAGAACTTAGCAATTTTGATAATTTTATTATCCATGAAAAATATATCATCACACGTAGAGATGATAAAATTTTAATTAAAACTACAAAAAAATAATGTAAAAAGGCTCAAAGGATTACCTTTGAGCTAATTGTTTATTGTGCGACAATTTTTACAATATTAACTAATATCTCACTACATTTGTCCATGGATTCAATAGCAATGCATTCAAATTTCCCATGGGCATTCCAACCGCCAGTACCAAGATTAGGGCAAACCAAACCATTATAGGTTAATTGAGCTCCATCTGTTCCTCCTCTAATTGGATAGATTTCTGGTTTAATCCCGGCCATTTCAGTGGCCTTTTTGGCGATTTCCACAACCTCCATGTGCTTTTGGACAATCTCTTTCATATTATAGTAAGAATCTATAATGTTTACTTCGACTGTGTTTTGTCCATATTTATAATTAAGGAATTTTTGAATTTCAACAATCTGTTCTTTTTGGTAATTAAATAAATTAAAGTCGTGATTGCGAATAAGATAATGCATAAAAGTTTTTTCGACAGTACCTTCAATATTATTTAAATGGTAAAAGCCTTCATACATCTCAGTTGCTGATGGAATCATATTTTCTGGTAACATACGATTGAACTCCATGGCGATGAGAATGCTATTAACCATTAAGTTTTTTGCACTACCGGGGTGGATGTTATTTCCACTAATAGTTACATTACAACTAGCAGCATTGAAGTTTTCATAATTAATGATTCCTTCTTTACCACCATCAACTGTATAGGCAAACTTAGCATCAACTTCTGAATAGTTAAAGAACATCGGTCCTTCACCAATTTCTTCATCTGGAGTAAATACAATTTTTATTTTACCATGTTTAATATTGGGATGATTATTTAAGTATTCAATCATTGTCATTATTTCCGCAATTCCGGCTTTATCATCTGCCCCTAGTAGCGTGGTACCATCGGTTACAATTAATGATTGACCTTTTAATGATTTTAGAAAACTAAAATCTTGAGTTTTCATGACGATATTCTTTTCATAATTTAAAACAATATCATTACCATCATAGTTTTCGATGATTCTTGCTTGAACATTGTCACCAGAAGCATCGGGTGAGGTGTCCATATGAGCGATAAAAGCAATGGTATCAATTTTTCGATTTGTATTAGCATCGACAGTTCCGTAGACATAACCATATTGATCCATATAAGCATCACTTACGCCTAATTCTTTTAACTCCTTTACTAATAACTTTCCAAGATCTTTTTGAATCATGGAAGATGGATGTAATCCTGAATTTGGATCTGCAGTAGTGTTGATTTTTATATAATTTAAAAACCTTTTGTATGCTTTCATTATTTTCCTCCATATCTATAAAATTATTATAACAAATACAATAAGATATGTAAATTATCAATAAAAATTAATTGAGAAAATCTATTAAATCATGGTATAATATATATAGTATTTATAATTAATTGGATAATAAAGGAATGAGATTATGATTAGGAGTGAAATAAAAAAACTTAATATTAACAATAGTAATCATCTAAAAGATATTTATGCTTTTACTTCTAATTATTTAGAAATTGGAACAATTGATTATAAAACCATGGTTCGCCTATTGAATTATGAATTAATCAATTATGAAGATATCACATATTTACCAATTCAAAACCGTGGTCTTGGGAAGAGTAATGTAAAAGATGAAGATTTACAAAATATTCTACCATTCTTGTTTTATGAGAATGTTCATAAGAAAAACCATCCGCTACAATTATTTCTTACCTATGGTTTAATTAAACTTAAAAATGAACATAACCAAGAAATGTTCTCACCTTTAGTGTTAATTCCAATCCATATCTATTTAGAGAATAACCGTTGTTATATACAACAGGTTTCGCAACCGATTGAGAATCAAGTTCTTTTGAAATACCTAAATGATGTGAAAAAGATAAACATACCTTCTAATGAAAAACTTGACAATGCTTATGCAATTGATCGTTATTGCTTTAGTTTTGAAAAAATTGAAGGTATTAAGTTGGATTTAGAATGTTTCTTAACTTATGCTCCCATTATCCAGCAAGAGATTAAACTTGATCATAGCAAGTTTGATATTTTAAAAAATTATGATAACTATCTCTATGAGCATTTATTTTACCCAAATGAAAAACCAATATATTACCTTGATAAATTGAATCGGTTTCAACGATATGCCGTCCATAGTGCATATGAGGGTGATAATTTAGTTATTACTGGTCGATTGGGTACTGGAAAAACAACCACTTTAATGAATATTGCGATAAATGCTATTAGTCAAAACAAACGAGTACTCTATGTTTCTAATATGAAGGAAACATTAGATGATATATATTCTTTTTTTGAAAAGAAGAATATGCAACAATATGTAACTAATTTTTCGAACTCTTTTGCTAGTTTTCATCAAGGAGAATTAATTATTAATCACAATTATGAAGAAGGTAAGGAAATTGATTTTGAACCTTTATTTGTTAATTATAAATTTATCAATGATTTTGAAAAAGCAATGACCGGTAGAATATTAGATAATCGCTTTGTTGATGTCATTAATGAATTAGTATTAGTTTCTGAAAAAGAAAAACAACTATTGGAAATTGACAATATTTCCTCTATCTATAAGTTCGAATACTTTGATATTCTAAAAGCCCTTAAGAACATCCAAGATGCGATGGTTCAAATTGGTGATTTTCAAAATAGTATTTGGAAAGATATCCCGTTTATTAATAATATAAAATATCCAAATCAAGTATATAATTTAATTTATCAAGTTCAAAAAGGCTTTATTATTCTCAAACAAGAAAAAGAAATTTTGGAAAAAGAATTTGGGTTCAAAGAAATAAGTAACTACGCTTATTTTAAAAACATTATCCATAATTTTCAATCAACTAACATTAATGATATTCCTTCTAATTGGCTTGATCGCCCAACTTACGAGAAGGCAAAAGAGGAATATCGCAATTTAAAAAATGATATTAATAGATGTCAGGAACTAGCAGACTCCATTCCTGGTCC
>ENA-UPXM01002062-UPXM01002062.1-activated-sludge-metagenome-genome-assembly--contig:-NODE-2062-length-24359-cov-5.326572_pt1 | contig 24359 bp, 26 predicted proteins | sample MGYA00238178_ERZ772708 | MGnify/ENA primary metagenome ERZ772708 (study PRJEB29002, sample SAMN05720212) | activated sludge metagenome | isolation source: anaerobic digester from wastewater... | reverse complement strand
CGGGGCCTGACGTCCGGAGAGTTCCAGCAGGTGGAGGGCGCCACCGGTGGCCACGACGCGGGCAGTTGGCTCTGCAAAGCAATTATCCGTACTGTAGTGTTCCGTGTATCTCTCCATGTATTCCATGACAGGGTCACTCCTTTCCTTGGCGTTGAAGAGAGGAAGGCGCTTGTTGCCTTTTTTGTATTTCATGTCCTGTGCCAATGCGGGCCACAGATATGAAAACCTGCAATTATAGAGAGTTGGGGGTGTTAGTCCAAGTGGGTATGATGCGGGTAGTTTGTGCTGTCTGTTCAATCTGTTTGCAGCTGCCTTAAATCAGGGCAGATTGTGGGCTGTTACCATAGTATCCATCCGGAAGTTCCGGATGTGAAACTATTGGTTTTCGATTCGGAAAGCGGGGATTTTTTCTCCTGACAAGGAAATCAAGGTCTTGCGCGGAGGCCCCTCACCCGGCCTTTGGCCACCCTCTCCCGCGGGGAGAGGGGAAACAGTATACCTTCTCCCTCTGGGAGAAGGATAGGATGAGGGAGGTACGCCGCACAAGCAAAACCGAAGATTAACGACGCCAGGGGGAATAAGCACCCTTTCCGGACGGAAACTACCATAGTTCGATGGACGGCATGGTCTTTTCCTGCATCTCGATGGCTCGCTGCCAGCATTCCCGGTCACGGGTGGCCAGTCTTTCGCTGCGGGTGTGGTCGATGCGCCGCATGTAGATGGAAAAGTCGCCGTTCATGAAATGGATCACCCGACCGCTTGTGCCGCCCAGGTTTTCAGCCACGATCGGGATGCCTTCGCTGTTCAGAAATTCGCGGATGAACTTGCAATTGACCGACCCGACACAGGCAAAATTGCCGACTTTTTCGCGATTGATCATAATCGAGGCCCCGCCGAAGACCTTGGCGCGCATGCGATTCTTTCTGGCGCCCTTGGAGAGCATGTCATTGATCAGTAGTTCCATGGCGTGTATGCCATATTTACCGGCTTCGGTGGCATAAATTGGCAGGTCCTGGGAGTAGCGGGTGTTGCTGAGCATGAAGTGGTTCATGCCGATGATCTTGACCTCCGGGTCATACAGGCAGGCAGCGATGCATGAGCCGAGCAGGGTGGTGATCATGGCCGGTTCGCCGGTGCTGTAATAGCCGCCCGGCTGGATGGATATGCGTATGTAGCGGCCGTTTTTTTCGATGTTCATCGATCTGTTTCCCGGATTGGCTGGTGTGGATGTGCGTGTTCAGATTATACCAGCCAATCGGGAAAATGACATTATCACCGTTTGCCCCACAGGGAGAGCATGGCCGGCAGGAAGGCCAGAAAGACCGCCACGCTGGCCCCCATGCCGAGGGACATGACCGCGCCGATACTGAAGACCCCCTGGTGATGCGCCGCCATCAGGGCACCGAAGCTGAACAGGATTGTCAGGGCGTTGAGAAATACACCGATGCCGGCACTGCTGGCAGCCACCTCGGCCGGGGTTTCGCTGCCCTGCCGGTAGCGGTTGATGATGTAGATGGCTGAATCGATACCGACCCCCAAAAGCAGCGGCAGCACGATGATATTGGCCGAATTGAACGGTATGCCGGTCAGCCACATGCCCCCCACCATCAGCAAAAGGCCGGCCATCAGCGGCAGGGCGCCGATCACGGCGTAGCGCAGGCTTCTGAAATTGACCAGCAGGATCAGGGCAATGCCGATGAAGGCGTATCCAAAAGCCTGCAAATAGGAATTGCGCAGCACGGTCATGGATTCATAGACCATCACCGGTTCACCGGTGGCGCCGGGGGCGACCCCCTTGACCTGATTTACAAATTCGGCCAGTGGTGCGTGCTCGAAGATCTCTTTTGCCGGGGCCACCTGCAGCAGCAGCTTGCCGCTTTTGCCAACAAAGCGGCGCTTCAGCTCTTCCGGCACATCCTCGGCTTTGACCGGAGCAACGGTCAGGCTTTGTTTCAGCATGGCCAGTTTGTCCGGCAGTGCAGCGAACATGCCTTCCTGAAATTCGCGCAGCATGCCCAGTGCGTTATTGTCTTTTTCCTTTTCCAGCGATTTGAAAAAACCGTCCAATGTGGCCAGAAATGCCCCGATCGGCTTGGCTTCAGGCGCCTTGTCCGTTTCCAGCCTGTTTTTCAGCTTTTCCACGCTGTCGTGAAATCTCTCGAATACCTGGGGCAGTTCCATGGGGTTCAGGTTTTCTTCGTATGGTACCGGCCTGATCTGTGACATCAGCTTGCGGGTGGTGTCCAGCAGAGCCAGCTTTTCTTGCTGACGGTCTGGCACCAGGGCTGGCAGACTGACGACATGGGCCACGCCGGGCAGCTTCTCCAGACGGTTTGTCAATTGGCGCGCCTCTTCGGCATTATCGGCGGTTACTACGGCGAAGTACCCGGAGTTTTCCTTGCTGCGCATCAGCCGGTAGGCGTATTCCACCGATTCCAGACCCTTGGCCTGCAGGTTCATCATGTTGAAATCAAAGCGGATGTTTAACACCGGATAGATGCAGAGCAGCATCAGGGCGGAGGTTACCGCGATGACCGCCCTGGGGTTGGCGAACAGGCTGCGCACAAGCGGCAGCCCGGCCAGACGTGGGTTTGCCTGGACGCCGGGGTCCGCCTTTTTGCGGCGCAATGGCTCCATCAGCACCAGCATGGCTGGCAGCACGGTGAATGTGGACAGCACGCAGATCACGATCCCGCCGGCGGCGATCAGCCCCAGTTCCGAGATGCCCTTGAAGTCGGTCAGCACAAAGGTCAGAAAGGCCATGGCGGTGGTGGCACCGGCCAGGATGATCGAACGCAGGTTCATGCGCAGCGAGGTGTCCAGAGCGGTCTGGGGGGGATTGCCAAGGCCCAGTTCCTCCTGATAGCGCAGCACGACCTGGATGCCGTATTCGATCCCCAGGCCGATCAGCATGACGGCAAAGATCATCGAGAGGATGTTAAGGTGTCCAACGCTGAAGGTGGCGAAGCCGAAGGAGAGGCAGATGGCGACAGTCAGCGAGATCATGGCGCAGATCACGTTGACCGCACCGCGGAAGGCGAAGAACAGCAAAACCACGGTCAGCCCCAGTGACAGCATGGTGGCTATCTTCATGTCACGCTGGCCGGTGTTCATCTCCTCGTATTCCAGCACCGGCACGCCGGTCAGGCCGACCTTGACCCCCTTGAATCTCGGATCTGCGGTGATTGCTGCTGCGGCCGCTCGTGCGGCCAGGATGGCCTTTTCCGCGGGCACAAAGCTGTCGGCCTCCTTGACCGGCAGAATGGTGATGACCTGCTGTCGCCCGGCGGTGGCCAGCATCGACTTTTCACCGTCTTCTCCGCCGGTCAGAAAGGCATCCATGTTCATGGTGCTGTTTTTTCCGTCAAATCCCTTGAAACCCTTATCCATGGTGGAGAGCATGAAGGTCAGGTTCTTGAGCTTATGTGGATCCGGTTTGATCAGATAGCTGTCAATCTGGGCGGTCATGCTGGTGAAAAGGGTTTTGATCGAGGGGGCGGCGGCCAGATCCTTCAGTATCGGCGCTGCCATTTCCAGTCGTTCGTGCAGTTTGCGGATGTCTTCCAGCGGCATGAACAAAAGTCCGCTGTTGCGGAAGAATGGCAGCCCTCCCGGATAAAATACCTCGCGAAACACACCCTGCTCCTGCCCCAGACGTTTGTGGATGGCATCACTGCATTGGGCGGTCAGTCCGGCGTCGTCCGACTCGATCACCACAACGATCTCCTCCTGATCGCCAAACTCCTGGCGATAGTTGCGGTAATCGACCTGGAAAGCAGCGTTACGCGGCATCAGGTCATCGCGGCCAGTCAGGAATTCCATCTTGTTAACGGTGTAGAAGATTGAGGCGACGGACATCAGCAGCGCCAGGGTCATGATCAGGCGGGGGTGTCCGGTTACGAATTTGATTATATTTGCTGCTGGTTTTTGCGGCACGGATGAACTCCTGAATTAATGATGTGCTTCCCGCTAAATCGGAAACGTATTCAATATAATGCCGCCGGTAAAATGTCAATCTATCCGACCCCGTACGGTGCGCTGGTTGTGGGCTTGACTTTGCGGTGCGTGACTTTATACTCCGGAAGACGAGCGGCATCCATTTTCGCGGATGAAAAGGAGAACAGAGATATGAGCAAACCGGCAAAGATCGTGATTTTGGACGGATACACCATCAATCCGGGGGACAACCCCTGGGACAGCATTACCGCGCTGGGGGATTGCACCATCTTCGACCGCACTCCGGCGGAGCTGAAGATCGAGCGTGCCAAAGACGCCGAGATCATCCTGACCAGCAAATGCAAGATGGATGCAGATACGCTCAAGGCACTGCCGAACCTGAAATATATCTCCATGCTGGCCACCGGCTATAACAATGTGGATATCGAGGCGGCCGGCCGCCTGGGTATTCCGGTCTCCAATATACCCGCCTATTCCACCGAGTCGGTGGCCCAGACCGTGTTTGCCCTGCTGCTGGAGCTGGCGGTGCAGGTCGGGCTGCATGACCGGGCGGTCAAGGCCGGCGAGTGGATCAACTGCCCGGATCACTGTTTCTGCAAGAGCTCAATCGTAGAGCTGCATGGCCAGACCATCGGTATCGTGGGTTATGGTACGATCGGACGCGCTATTGGCCGCATCGCCCATGCCTTCGGCATGCGCGTGATCGCCCATGCGCCTCGTATCCCGGCAGATTCCGGGCCGGTGCCGGTTACCTTTGTGCCGCTGGATGAACTGTTTTCAACGGCGGATGTTATCAGTCTCAACTGTCCGCAGACTAACGAAAACGACGGTTTTGTGAATGCTTCGCTGCTGTCGCGGATGAGGCCGTCCGCTTTTCTGATCAACGCTGCCCGAGGCGGGCTGGTCAACGAGCAGGATCTGGCCGATGCCCTGGCTGCTGGTAAACTGGCCGGTGCCGGTCTGGATGTGGTGGCCCACGAGCCGATGCAAGCCGACAACCCGCTGCTCAAAGCGCCCAATGTGATTTTTACCCCCCACATTGCCTGGGCCTCCCTGGCTGCCCGCAAGCGGTTGATGGCCATACTGGCTGCCAATGTGTCCTCATACCTTTCCGGCAGCCCGATCAATCTTGTTAACTCCCGGTATCTTTGATGACGTATTTGGTCGGATATCCCCTGATGCTGGCGATCCTGCTGCCGGTCATTGCCGGCAGCGCGCAGGCCTCCGAATACCGCACGCCGCTGGCGGGTGAACCGTTCCGGACGGAGGTTTTCGGTCACAAGGTGGAGATTGAACGCCGGGATCGTGCCAATACTGCGGCCATATCCCTGGGCGGCACCCTCTATACGCCTGCGGTCGGCAGTACGGATGCCCTGCCGATTGCAGCGCTTTACTGGCGCAAGGAAACCGGACATTACCGCTCGCGGCTGATCTTCAGTGTGTTCTACAATGAGTGGGATGGGGCGCTGAAGGGTAATCGGGGTGTGGAATATCTGGCCCATCTGGAGAATTATACCGACCCGTTTCCACAGGAGGAGTTGATTGGCGGCCGGTCGATCAAGTCCACCTCCGCCGTGTGGGGTTACGGCACAGGCTGGCTGGGGGTGGGATATCGCACACCGGTTGCACCATTTCAGAGTGACAATGACCTGCGGGTGCAATTGTTCTGTACCCTCAAATACCTGTACAACTCCCGTACCGGTGACACCGGGACTGATGTGCATCTGCCGCCGGATACCTGGGAAAACGGCGTGCGGCTGAGGATACGGTATGACGGACTGCGCCGCAATCTGATGGAACTGCCCCATGAGGGGATTGCCTGGGGAGGTGATCTGGAATGGTCACGCCGCATGCGGTGGAGTGATTCCAACTACGGCAGTCTGCAAATGAAACAGTCCGATACCCAGGAGTATGCCAAGCTGTCCGGCTATGGCGTGGCGGCCATGCCGGTGCCGTTCCTGACCGACAGGGATCGGCTGGTGGCCAGCGTTTACGGTGGTTTTTCCCCACACGAGAGTCTGGACCGTTATTCTGGCTTCCGTATTGGTGGCGGCCCATTTCCCAACGAGAGTGACGACCTGTGGCGCACCCCCTATCCCGGCGCGCTGTTCAATCAGTTTACGGTTGCCGATTATGTGGTCGGCAATCTGGAATATCGCCGGGAGCTGCTGTTTTTTCTCTATCTCCATCTGCGCGGAACAGTGGCCTGGATCAACCGTGATTACCAGCATGGCGGCATGATCAGGTTCAGCCAGGATCGGGGCGAGGCATTTTCAGTTGGTTTAACCAGCGGCATGCCCTGGGACAGCAGCCTGTATCTGGAATATTCCCAGGACTTCGGGATATTGAGGAACGGCACTGCCGGCAGCGGGCTGATGCTGCTCTGGTCCAAGGCGTTTTGATTTGAGATCTGTTTATTGCTCCGGTGATTAAACATTCAAACCCTGCTGTAGGGGCGGGGCGCCCCGCCCCGGATTGGGCGAGGCAAGCCTAGCCCCTACCATTCATATGTTTCACCACCGGTTCAATAAGCCTGGCGCTCATCGATTACGATGATGCCACACCTTTCGCATCTGTAACCGTTGGCCCTTGGCCGACCGAAGCCCATACCTGAGCCGACCTTGACTGATCTGGTGGCCCACAATCCCAAAAACAGTTTATCTTCCTCATTCATCCATTTGATTGCATAACGGTCACCCAGCAGTTTTCCCCGCTGCATGTTGCTATTGCACTTCGGACATTTCATTTACATCATCTCCTATTTCTTCTTCCCCCCGGCCATGTATTCTGCCAGGAAGGCCTGCTTGTATTCCAGAAATCTGTTGTTGGCGATTGCATCCCTGATTTCAGCCATCATGTTCAGGTAGAACCGGACGTTGTGGATAGCGGACAATACGGCCGACAGCACTTCATTGGCGGCAAACAGGTGGTGCAGGTAGGCACGGGTGAAGTTTTGGCAGGTATAGCAGTCGCAGGAAGGATCGATTGGGAAGAAATCGCGCTTGTAGTTTTTGTTGGTCAGTCTGATCCGGCCGCGCCGGGTGAACAGGGTGGCGCTGCGGGCATAGCGGGTTGGTATGACGCAGTCGAACATGTCGATGCCGCGTTCCACGCTTTCCAGGATGTCTTCCGGCAGTCCAACCCCCATCAGGTAACGGGGCTTGTCCTCCGGCAGATGCGGCGCGGTCCAGCCGACTACCTGTTTGAGCAGTTCCAATCCCTCGCCAACACTGACCCCGCCGATGGCATAGCCCGGCAGGTCCAGCTTGCGCATCTCCCTGGCGCACATGGCCCGCAGGTCCTCAAATACACTGCCCTGAACAATGCCAAACAGGGCCTGGCCGTTGTCGGTCATGGCATTCTGGCATTCCTTCAACCAGCGGATGGTCTTTTGGGTGGACTGCTCGGCATAGCCGCGTTCGCAGGGGTAGGGGATGCATTCGTCAAAGGCCATGATGATGTCGGCACCCAGGTCTTGCTGTATGCGAATGGCGGTGGCTGGATCGAGATAGATCTCTTCGCCGCTGATTTCGTGCTTGAAAAAAACGCCGTCCTCGGTGATGCGTTTGTTGGGCAGAGAAAAAACCTGGAAGCCGCCAGAGTCAGTCAGGATCGGTTTTTGCCAGTTCATGAACCGGTGCAGTCCGCCGGCCTTTTTGACCAGACCTTCGCCGGGCTGCAGGTGCAGATGATAGGTGTTGCTGAGTATGATTTGCGCACCTGTCTCCTCAATCTGGGCCGGGGTGAGCGGTTTCATGGCGCCGTGGGTGGCGACCGGCATGAAGATGGGGGTCTGGATCTGGCCGCGGGATGTGTTTAATATGCCCAGGCGGGCCGCAGTGCGCTTGTCTTTCTTTAATAGCGTGAATTCCATTCATGTTCTCCGTCACGGTGTTATTGCCATCAGTTATAGTTTCTCATCCGGTGTTTCGGATTGAAACTATATACAAACCTGCACGTTTCAACAACCAAAACCGATGGTTATGTAGTTTCCGTCCGGAAAGGGTGCTTTTCCCCCCTGGCGTTGTCAATCTTCGGTTTTGCTTGTGCGGCGTACCTCCCTCATCCTATCCTTCTCCCAGAGGGAGAAGGTATACTGTTTCCCCTCTCCCCGCGGGAGAGGGTGGCCAAAGGCCGGGTGAGGGGCCTCCGCACAAAACCTTGATTTTCTTGCCAGGAGAAAAAATCCCCGCATTCCCGATCGGAAACCAATAGTTTCTCATCCGGAGTTTCCGGATGGAAACTATGTAAAGATAGGGGTGACTACGCTATTGCGTGCGGCATATGTTACGATTGTGTGAAATCTGACCCGGGATGGCCATGTTACGCCCTTAAAGGTTGCAATCCCTCAAAAAACGGATAAATTTAAATGTCATCTGTTGATTAAGGCATGGATTATAAGGTGGTTTGGGGGAGTAGATGATATCGGCTGCAAAAAAGACCAAAGAAACCAGTTTGAATGAAGAGACGGTATCGGCAGAACAGCAAGTGTTGTCCGCACCATCTGATTCCGGTAAAAACCCGACTGCTGAACCGGTCGCGACTGAAACGCCGCTTCAACCGGAAAAAAGTGACTTGGAGCAGTTTGATCTTTCCGACAGCGAGTGGTACCTGAACCGTGAATTGACCTGGCTGGCATTTAACAGCCGGGTGCTGCATGAGGCCGAGGATGGCCGCAATCCGCTGCTGGAACGGCTCAAGTTCATTGCCATTGTCAGTGCCAATCTGGACGAGTTTTTCATGAAGCGCATCGGCGGCCTCAAGCAGCAGATCGGGGCCGGTATGCGCGAATTGACGCTGGATGGTCGTAACGCGCGCCAGCAGGTCAAGGAGTGTCATGCACTGATCCGTGAACTGGAGGCGCGCAAGGAAAAACTGTTCAACCATGTGCGGGGTCTGCTAGAAGAAAAAAATATCGTAATTGAAAACTATGCCGAACTGAGTCCAAAGGAGAAGAAACAGCTTCGTGGTCACTACTACGATAATATCTTCCCGTTGCTGACGCCCCAGTCGATTGACCCGGCCCATCCCTTTCCATTTATCTCCAATCTGTCGGTAAACCTGCTGGTGACGCTGCGCTATCCCAAATCCAGCGAGGTGTCGCTGGCGCGGGTCAAGATGCCGGTTGACAATGAGTCGCCACGTTTCATTCAGGTTGGCAAGGGGGATCGTTTTGTCCGCTTGGAAGATGTGATGATGAACAACCTGGACATGCTGTTCCCTGGCATGGACATACTTGGCTGCGAGATATTCAGGGTCACCCGCAATGCCAATACGGAACAGGACGAGGAAGAGGCCGATGACCTGATGGCCATGATCGAGTCCGAGCTCAAGGAACGCAAGTTTGCGCCGATTGTACGTCTGGAGATCGGCACCGGCATGGATCCGGTGCATCGCGGCCGGTTGGCGGCTGAACTGGAACTGGACGAACTGAACGACGTGTTCGAGGTGCCGGGCATGCTGGCCATGCGGGATCTGTTCGAGCTTGTTGCGCTGGATAATCCCAAACTGCACGATCCGCCCCACCATCCGATCGACCACCCGCTGCTGCAGAGTACGCGCAATATCTTTCACATCATCCGCGATGTGGGTTCGATCCTGCTGCAGCATCCCTACGAGTCCTTTGCCACGTCTGTTGAGCGCTTTCTGCGTGAGGCGGCTGTGGATAACAAGGTGCGCGGCATCAAGATGACCCTCTACCGCACCTCCAGTCGCGGCCGGATCATCGAGGCGCTGATCCAGGCTGCCCAGAACGGAAAACAGGTGGCGGTGGTGGTTGAACTGAAGGCCCGGTTCGATGAGGCGGCCAACATCCGTCTGGCGGAGCGCATGGAGGCGGCCGGCATCCATGTTACCTACGGTGTCGTCGGTCTGAAGACCCATTGCAAGCTGATCCTGGTGGTGCGTCAGGATTACACCGGTCTGCGGCGTTATGTGCATATCGGTACCGGCAATTATCATGCAGAAACTGCCCGGATATACAGCGATGTCGGCATGCTGACATGTGATGAAACCATCGGGCAGGATGTTACGGAACTGTTCAATTACCTGACCACCGGTTTTACTGCCAAGCGCAAGTACAGCCGGATTGCTCCGGCCCCCCGCCTGCTGAAGAAGGCGCTCCAGTCCAGAATCGAGCGGGAAATCGAACAGCACCGGCAGCACGGCAATGGTCTGATCCAGTTCAAAATGAATGCACTGGAGGATGGTGACATCGTCAAGGCACTTTACCGCGCCTCCATGGCCGGGGTGAAGATTGATCTGTTGGTGCGGGATACCTGTCGTTTGCGACCCGGCATCCCCGGGTTGTCGGATAATATCCGGGTTATCAGCATCGTCGGACGATTCCTTGAGCACGCCCGTATCTACTACTTCCGCAATGGCGGTACCGAAGAGTATTTCATCGCTTCGGCCGATGCCATGAAACGTAATCTTGAGGCGCGGGTTGAGGTGCTCTGCCCTGTGCCCGATCCATCCCTGGCCAGGGAGCTGAGGGCTCTTCTGGATATCCAGATCAATGACCGGCGCTCGGCCTGGGAGATGCAACCGGACGGCAGCTATCTGCAACGGATGCCGGACGGGCATGAGCCTGTGGAGGGGAGCCATCGCATGCTGATTGCCAGGTCTGAAAAGCGGCTTAAGGAGGCTGTAAAGCAGAAAAGCGGTAAAAAGAAGTCTTCCCGGTCTTTGAAACAGACAAAGTGAAACCGTGTCGGCACACAATTGCCAAGGCCCTTCAGCCCTCTGATTTGCCTTGCCGACGTGGTGTCATTAATGCTAATTTAGCCTCCATTCTTGAAAGGATGGAGGTTTTATATTTATGCTCCGTTATCTGACCGCCGGGGAATCCCATGGCCCCCAACTAACTGCGATTATCGAGGGTATGCCGGCCGGCATCGGGCTGGATGCCGAAGATATTGACCGCGAACTGGCCCGCAGGCAGCAGGGATATGGACGCGGCGGTCGCATGAAGATCGAGCAGGATCAGGTTGAAATACTTTCCGGTGTGCGCTGGGGAAAAACTCTGGCTTCACCGATAACTCTGGCCGTCAAAAACCGCGATTGGGAGAACTGGACCACCCGCATGTCCCCCCTGGCGGAGCATATTGATCCGTCAATTGCCATTACCAGGCCGCGCCCTGGTCATTCTGACCTGCCCGGCGCACTCAAGTACAATCATGGGGATATCCGCAATATTCTGGAGCGCTCCAGCGCACGTGAAACCGCTGTGAGAGTGGCTGTTGGAGCTGTCGCCAAATCAATGTTGCGACAGTTCGGCATAACAATCGGCGGTGTTGTCAGTGAATTGGGCGGCATCAGTGCGGTTTGTCCTGAAGGTTCGTTTGAGAAGCTTTGGGAACTGGCTGCCCGTTCCGAGTTGTTCTGCTGTGATGCGGATGCAGAAGTGCGGATGAAGTCGCTGATTGATGATGCTAAAAACGAGGGTGATACGGTTGGCGGCGTGGTGGAGGTCCATGTGATTGGTCTGCCTCCGGGGCTGGGCAGCTATGTGCAGTGGGATCGCAAACTGGATGCGCGTCTGGCCATGGCGTTGATGAGTATCCAGGCCATCAAGGGGGTCGAGGTCGGCATGGGCTTTGAAACAGCCCGCAATCCCGGTTCCCGCGTACATGACGAGATATTCTACGATGCCTCACGCTGCGGTGTGGGGGCCATGTCATCCTATTACCGAAACACCAATAATGCCGGCGGGATTGAAGGGGGCATGTCCAATGGCGAGCCGATTGTCTTGCGGGCAGCCATGAAGCCGATCCCAACGCTCTACAAACCGTTGCGTTCGGTGGATATGTCAACCCACCAACCCTTTGAGGCGGCTATCGAACGTTCTGATGCCTGTGCGGTGCCTGCGGCACTGGTGGTGGCCGAGGCCGTTGTGGCTGTAGAGATCGCCAATGCCTTCCTGGAAAAATTCGGCGGGGACTCTTTGTCCGAGATCAGGCGCAACTATGACGGATATCTGGAGCAGATCAGACATGCCTGACAAACCGATTATTCTGACCGGTTTCATGGGCAGCGGCAAGAGCAGTGTCGGCCGGGAATTGGCCTGCAGACTGGGCTGGCGTTTTGTCGATCTGGATGCTGTGATTGAGGCCGATGCCGGTATGAGCATTACTGAGATATTTGCCCTGGAAGGGGAATCCGGCTTCAGATTGAGGGAAAGCTGTGCCCTTGAGCAGGCCATCAATGCCGGACAGGTGGTTATTTCCGGTGGCGGCGGGTTGGTTATCTCAGCGGGCAATCGCCAGTTGATGCGCAGTCGGGGGATTGTGGTCAATCTGAACGCAGCGCCGGATGTGATCATGAATCGTCTGGCCGGGTGCAGCAACCGTCCCCTGCTTTCCGGTGACAGCGCCGCAGAGCGTATTAACCGGCTCATGACAGAGCGGGAACATTTTTACCGCGACGCGGATATTAGAATTGACACGGATAATAAATCCGTGGAAGATGTGGCGCTGGAGATAGTGAAGGTTTTAAAGGGGTTGCCGTCTTTCTGCGCCTCTTGTGAGGGTGCCGGGTGAGTGTGTTAAAGGTCTCTTTGGGGCAGCAGAGCTATGATATTCTGATCGGCAGCGGCACGCTGCCTGAACTGGGGGAATCCTGCGCGGCAGCTGGTCTCAAGGGGCGTGTGGCGGTTATCACCAATCCGGTTGTATCCGAGCTGTATGCCGATGCAGTTGTGACGTCGCTTACAAACAGCGGAAATTCCGTTGCGGTGATCCATATCCCCGATGGTGAGCAGTTTAAAAATGCACATACGCTGAATGGGGTTTACGATCAGCTGATTGAGGCCGGGCTGGATCGCAATTCTTATATAGTCGCCCTGGGCGGCGGCGTGGTTGGTGATTTGGCCGGATTTTCCGCAGCCACATATCTGCGCGGCATTCCTTATGTTCAGGTGCCAACGACCCTGCTGGCGCAGGTCGACAGTAGTGTGGGCGGCAAGACTGCCATTGATCATCCGCGCGGTAAGAATCTGATTGGCGCCTTCTATCAGCCGTGGCTGGTAATGATCGATGTGGAGACGCTGCTTACGCTTCCTGAGAGGGAATTCAGGGCTGGTCTGGCCGAGGTGGTCAAATACGGCGTTGCCCTTGATGCAGGTTTTTTTGAATATCTTGAACAGCATGTTTCGGCCATTAACGCCAGGGAACGATCTGTGCTGGAACAGATTGCCGGGCGCTGCTGTGACATCAAGGCGCGGATTGTGGAGCAGGATGAGAAGGAGTCCGGGCTGCGTGCTGTATTGAATTACGGTCATACCCTGGGGCATGCCCTGGAGACATCGGCAGGTTATGGTGAGCTGGTGCATGGCGAAGCGGTGGCCATCGGCATGGCACTGGCTGCCAGAATCAGCATGCAGCTGGGACACTGCAGCCAGGCTGACCTGGACCGGATCAACGGGCTTCTTAAAATCCTTGGGCTGGATCTCGGACTTCCAGCGGTTGAGCGTCGCCAGATGGTTGCGGCGTTGCAGACGGACAAGAAGAGCAGAAACGGCAGCATCAGCTTTATCTGCAACCGTGGCATTGGCAGCTTTGCCATGGAAAAGCTTTCGATCGAACAGATGTTCACCCAGAGTGGATTGGAGGTGTGACGCATGCATCACGATAATGAGTCGCTCTTGAATAGCATCGTGAACTACCGGGAACGACTGAACCGGAATCCGGAATCACTTCTGTTTGCGCACTTGTCAGACGCCTGTCTCCAGGCGGGCCAGGTGGATGAGGCGCTGCGGGTTGCCCGGCAAGGCACAGCCAGGCATCCGGATTACATTGCCGGTCAGCGGGCCCTGGCCATGGCCAGTCATGCTGCCGGGCTGGATGCGGAGAGCTTACCGTCATTGCGCAAGGTCGTTCAGTCCACCCCTGAAGATGTTGAAGCGCAGAGGCTGCTTGGCCGTCTGCTGGCTGCAGCAGGTGACCATGATGCGGCAAAAAGGGCCTTTGAGACTGCTCTGGATTTCTGCCCTGATGATCCGGCATGCCTTGCTGGAATGCAATCACTGTTGCAGAAAGCCGGAGCGGGAGACTCGGGCTTTGGTTTCGGTCCGCTGGTGGATGAGCCGGAAGAAGAGATTATCGAACTGAGTGAGTCCGATATCGTTGAGGATGTGGCTGACGAACTGCAGCCGGCTCCTGTAGAAACCCAGCGTCAGGACCCGCTTACGACCGGAACGCTTGCCGAGCTGTATGTCCAGCAGGGGTTTGTTGAAAAGGCACTGGGGATTTACAGATCCATTCTTGCGGACCAGCCCGACAATCAGGCGGCCCGAAAACGCGTTGCAGAGCTTGAGTCTTCTGTGACAGCGTCGTCGTCAGTATCTCTGGATGCGGCTGTGCCTACCGGGGATAAAGTGGCTGCTTCGGCGCAGTCTGCCAGGGAGACGGTCATTGCTACCATGGAAACATGGCTAGACAACATCAGGAGGCTCAGGCTATGTCATTAAGGGAGACACTTACCGGGATTGTTTCGAGTGTGGAAGGGGGCGTAGCTGCCATAGTAATGGCCTACGATGGTATTTCCATTGATGAGGCAGTTGCCAGAACCGATTTCGACCTGCAGCTCCTTACGGTTGAATATGCCACCTTGCTGAAGGATATCAAACGTGCTGTCGAGATTCTCAAGGTGGGTGACATGGAAGAGGTGTCGATCACCACTGGTCAATTGCATGTGGCCATCCGAGTACTCAACGCGGATCTTTTTGTTGTGTTGGTGATGACGCGTGACGGTAATCACGGCAAGGGCCGTTATCTGCTGAAGCTTAAGTCATTCGATCTGCTGCAGGAATTGGGGTGATGTCATGCGCATCCTGATATTGCATGGTCCCAATCTGAATCTGTTGGGCATGCGTGAGCCTGAAACCTATGGAACGCTGACCATGGCCGAGATTAATAGCGCTCTGGAACTTCTGGCTGATGAATTGGGCTGCAGTGTTTCCTTTATACAGTCCAATCACGAAGGCGAGATTATCGATGTCATCCAGACCTGTCCGGACCGGTTCGACGGTATCGTTATCAATCCGGCTGCCTACACCCATACCAGTGTTGCCATTCGTGACGCCCTGGCTGCTGTTGCCGTGCCGTTTGTGGAGGTTCATCTGTCAAACATCCACCGGCGCGAAGAGTTCCGTCACAAAAGCTTGACAGCCGCGCTGGCTTCGGGTCAGATATGCGGTTTTGGAGTGGACAGCTATCTGCTGGGGTTGCGCGCAGTCTGCGGCATCCTGCAAAAAAACTGCTGAAATCAAACCGGGGGCTGGACAACAGCCCCCATATCCTCAGAGAATAACCATGATCATCGACCGGCGCAGCAGGTTGGAGCGCTTCTACCAGGAACACAATCTCGACGCCATCCTGTTTACCAATATCCTCAATGTCCGTTACCTTTCAGGCTTCAGTGGCAGCGAGGCCATGTTAGTGACTGCTGCGGACTCTGCCTGCTGGCTGTTGTGTGATTCCCGATATACCATCCAGGCCGAGGCTGAGACCAGTCATGTGGAGGTGATCCAGTTTGTCGAGCGGAACAGTGCTCTGGCAATGTTGTTTGCAGAAAGGGGCCTGCGACGGATCGGGGTCGAATCTACCCATATGACGGTTGCCGCATTCAACGCGGTGGCTTCAGCCCTGCAGGGATGTGAACTGGTGCCTGTTGGTGATGAGTTGGACCAGATCCGTGCTGTCAAGGACCAGACGGAGATCGGGATGCTTGAACTGGTGGCCCGTCTGGCATCCGATGCGCTGCTCTCTGTTTTGTCTCAGTTCAAGGTTGGTATGACCGAAGCCCGGCTGGCCATGGAACTCGAGATTGAAATGTTGCGCCGTGGTGCGCAGGGCAAGGCGTTTGATTTTATTGTGGCTTCTGGTGAACGGGGTGCCATGCCCCATGGCCGTGCTTCGGACAAACGGATTATGTCTGGTGAGCTTTTGACCATCGATTTCGGCGCGGTGCTGGATGGCTATCACTCCGACGAGACAGTCACGTTTTCCATCGGCGCCCCTGATAATCGTTGCCGTGAGATTCACGCTGTTGTAAAAGAAGCCCATGACCTTGCCGTCGCGGCTGCCAGGCCGGGGATGACATGCCGCCAGCTGGATGCCGTTGCCAGGGATTATATCCGCAATAGTGGCTATGGTGAATTTTTTGGCCATGGGTTGGGGCATGGGGTCGGGCTGGAAATTCATGAAAAGCCGACCGTCTCGCCCCGCAGTGACATCGTGCTGCAGGAGGGGATGGTCTTTACGATCGAGCCGGGTATCTACATCCCGGGGGTTGGCGGGGTCAGAATCGAGGATACGGTCTGTCTGACCTCCAACGGCTGTCGGCTACTGACCTCCGTGCCCAAGGAACTGACCGTGCTGTAGATTTGTCAGCATACTCTGTTTTCAGACCGGACGGAGTGTGAATTCATGAAAGACAGGAGAGTGCATGCCAGTGAACCAGTGATTTTGAACAAGTGTGTTGTGAACAGTGAATCAGCAGTGACCTTTGAAGTGTCAATAGTGATCAAGTAAACAAAGGAGAATAGTAATGGAAATCAAGGAATTGAAGCAGCTGGTAAGGATGATAACCGAGACGGATATCACCGAGTTTGAAATGGAAAGCAGTGAAGAGAAGATTGTTATCAAGCGCGGAGCAAGAACCGAATATGCTGTCGTGAACTCTCCGACAGTAACTGGCGTGCCGCAAGCCTCTGTTGCGGCTCCTGTTGCAGTGTCTGCCGCTGCTGCGCCCGCTGCGGTTGTGGCGGCAGAAAGTGGAGAGACGATCAATTCTCCCATAGTGGGTACTTTTTATGCCGCACCGTCACCGGATGCCCCCCCTTACGTTCAGGTGGGTCAGGTTGTGGAGAAGGGGCAACAGCTTTGCATCGTTGAGGCGATGAAATTGATGAACGAGATCGAAGCGGAATTTCGCTGTCGTATCGTCAGGATTTGCAAGGATAATGCTCAAGCCGTGGAGTATGGCGACCCTCTGTTTGTTATTGAGAGGCTCTAGTGCCATGTTCCATAAAATACTGATTGCAAACAGAGGCGAGATTGCCATCCGCGTTATCCGGGCCTGTAAGGAGCTCGGTATAAAAACGGTAGCGGTCTATTCACAGGCGGATGTCAATTCGCTGCATGTCAAGCTGGCGGACGAGAGTGTCTGTATTGGTCCGGCCCCAAGCGCCAAGAGTTATCTAAACATCAATGCCATCATCAGCGCGGCGGAATTGACCGACGCAGAGGCTATCCATCCCGGTTACGGTTTCCTGTCAGAAAATGCCGATTTTGCCGAGATCTGCGAACAATGCGGCATCACTTTTATCGGCCCCGGTTCTGACTGCATGCGCATCATGGGTGACAAGATCAGTGCCCGTCAGGCTGTGATCAAGCATGGTGTGCCGATTCTGCCGGGCACCAAGGAAAGCGTAGCCACGGTCGAGGACGCTGTCAGGATCGCCAGGGAGATCGGTTTCCCGGTGATTATCAAGGCAACCGCCGGCGGAGGCGGAAAGGGGATGAAGATCGTTCATTCCCAGGCAACATTGCCCAATGCGTTTTCAATGGCGAGGGCCGAGGCTCAGGCCAGCTTTGGCAACCCGGACGTGTACATAGAGAAGTATTGTGAACATCCCCGCCATGTGGAAATTCAGATCCTGGCGGACAAGCATGGCAATGTGATTCACCTGGGGGAGCGGGACTGTTCCATTCAGCGTCGCCATCAGAAACTGATCGAGGAGGCTCCTTCGACAGTCTGTACCCCAGAGTTGCGTAGCGCCATGGGCAAGGCTGCTGTGGATGCCGCTTCGGCGGTTGGATATGACAGTGTTGGCACGGTCGAATTTCTGGTTGACAAACAGAACAATTTCTATTTCATGGAGATGAATACCCGTGTGCAGGTGGAGCATCCTGTCACGGAGATGATCACCGGTGTTGATATTATCCGCGAACAGATCCGCTCGGCAGCCGGGCTGCCGTTGCGCTACCGGCAGGATGATATCAGGATCAATGGCCATGCCATAGAATGCCGTATTAATGCTGAAGATCCGCTCAAGTTTACCCCTTGCCCGGGAAGGATTACCGCCTATCATCCGCCAGGCGGACTGGGAGTGCGGGTGGACGCTTTTGTCTACGATAACTATACCGTGGTACCCAATTATGATTCGATGATCGCCAAGCTGATTGTTCACGCCGAAACGCGCGAGGACGCCATCAGGCGCATGTCCCGCGCCCTTGACGAATTCATTATCGAAGGGATCAAAACCACGATATTCTTTCACAAACAGATCATGGCAAATAAGGATTTTATAGAAGGCAACATAGACACCTCCTTTCTTGAAAGGATAGTATTGGAGTAGCGTATGGATTTTCCGGAAGAGCTGAAGTATTCCAAAGAGCATGTGTGGGTGCGGGTTGAGGGTCGATCGGCTGTTATCGGCATTACTGATCTTGCTCAGGAGGAACTGGGTTTGGTCTCCGGACTGGAACTGCCCGAGGAGGGGGATCTGGTTGAGCAGGATGACTCTGTTGGTTCGATCGAAGCAAGAAAGACAGTAGCCGAACTATACGCGCCGTTCAGCGGCACCGTACAGGAGGTTAACGCCGAGGTGATGGACAACCCCGGGCTGATCAACGACGATCCGTATGACAGTGGTTGGCTGCTGGAAATATCCCTTGATGATCCGGAAGAGCTGAAAGGACTCATGTCGGCTGAGGATTATGCCGAGTATGTGGAGAACAGCGACTAGGGACATCTGCTATTGGACTATTCCGGAGGGACGGGGTTTGACCCCCGTCCCTTTTTTCAGCCAGCAGCAGAAGCTGGCTCTGTTTTTGGGGACAGGCTGGTTCTCAATATGAACACCAGTGGGAAGGTATATCCATGCTGCGCATAGGACATATTCAGTATGCCAATTGCACACCAATCTTCCATGCGCTGCATGAATTGTATCCCTGTGAATGCCATGGTTTAACCGCCGGGGTGCCGGCTGAATTGAATTCCTTGCTGGTCTCCGGACTTGTAGATGTCTGCCCTTCCTCTTCGATCATGTTTTCCAAATATCCCGACGATCTGCTGATTTTTCCAGAATTGTCCATCAGTAGCTGCGGTCCTGTCAGGAGTGTGCTGCTGTTCACGCAGCGACCAATTGAGCGGCTTGATGGCTGCGTAGTGTTGTTAAGTGCCGAGTCAGCCACATCCGTAAATCTGCTTAAAATCCTTCTGTCAAAATGTTACGGATTGAGCTGCCGTTTCCAGGTTACCAGCAGCTTGTCGCCAAAACACCTTGACGCTGATTCAGCCTTGTTGCTGATCGGAGACGCGGCCTTAAAGTCGGCTATGGTTTCTCATCGGATGCATGTTTATGATCTGGGTGAACTGTGGTCGCAGTGGACCGAAACCCCCTTTGTTTTTGCCCTATGGCTTGCCCGCCGCACTGCATTTGAAGCTTTTCCCGAGGATATGGCGCAATTGGCCAGTCACTTTGTTTCTTCCAAGCATCACGCACTCTCACACCTTGACCGGATTGCCGATTCTGCTCCGGAGGCTTTCTGGATGGGGCGTGAACAACTGCTGGATTACTGGCAGGTGCTTTCCTACGATCTTTCAGAGGCCCACCTGAAAGGGCTGCGCTTGTTTTATAATTATGCCGCCCAAATGGGACTGATTCCTTTTGCCCCTGAACTCTCTTTTCTGCCTATTTAACATGCTGCCCCACAATATTGGCCTTGATGAATGTGTGTTTTAGCTCTTTTACAGAAAGAAGTTGACACTACTGCGTGCTTCTGTTATTGAATATCGAAATCAATAAACACGAACACATACTTTTGGGTGATTTTTCACAGAAAAAACAAGGAGTGCATCATGAACATCAGATTCAGCAGTATTATGGCCGTTGCTTTGGTCGTGGCGTTTCAGTTCTCATGCGTAGTCGAGTCGTACGCTGGGCCTCCGCTGGCAACCGATGATGCAGGAACGGTTAATGTCGGCAAGGTAGAGGTTGAATTGAACGGCTCGTATAGTCATGACAGCAAAACCACAAATGGCAGTGAAACCGTCACAAAGGTAACTAGCGGTGAAATGAAGATCACTACCGGTATTTATAAAGACCTGGGTGTTTCACTGGTTGTTCCATACGTCTTCAACGGTCGTGAGCGGGTGGACGGCGTATTGGCCTCTGACAACAACGGTTGGCGTGACATGGTGCTGGAGGTGAAGTATCGGTTTCTTGAGCTGGGCGGCATCGGTTTTGCCATCAAACCGAAGGTAATCATGCCGTCCGGGCGTTATGCCAATGGCCTTTCCGAGGGTCGCTGGCAGTTTGGCACTACCCTGATCGCCACCCGTGAATTCATGGATGGCAGATATACCCTGCATGCCAATCTGGGGTATGAACACCACGATTATCGTACGGAAGAAACCAGAACCGGCGCGCGTGCTGATATCTGGTCCGGATCTCTGGCCGGTGAAGCCAAGCTGATTGATCGATTGACCGCAGTGGCTGACTTTGGTGTCAAGACCACGGCTGACAGAAGCACGCGTGAACTGACGGCCTATTCGATTGTCGGGGCACGTTATGAGATCAGCAGTTATCTTGATGTCAATGCAGGAGTAAAGGTTGGACTGACGGCGCCTGAAGACGACGTGACCGCATTGTATGGGATAGTGCTCAAGTTCTGACGAGGAGAGCTTATGATGACAGTTGGGCTGATGGCACCGGGTGAGAGGTGCGAAATTGTCGGTGTGAGGCCGCCGGCTGCCTGTTGCAGTCACGGACATGGTCATGTTCATGGCGGAGGCGCCGGGCATAATGCGCAGGTCAGGGCTGAAGAATTGGGACTGCGTGTAGGCAAATATGTGGAGGTGCTGAAAAACGAGGGCAACCTGCTGCTTTTGATGGTCGATGACACAAGGATTGCGCTTGATCGTCGTATGGCGATGAAAATCATGGTCAGGAGATAAAATGATGTATCTGTCGATGTTGAAACCCGGCCAGGAGGCCAGAATTATCAAGCTGGGCACAGTCCTTGGCCCGGTCAGGAGGCGCCTGATGGATATGGGCGTTTTACCCGGCGAACTGGTCCGGGTTGAGAAGGTGGCCCCCCTGGGCAACCCGATCGAAGTCATCGTCCGTGGTTACAGCCTTTCGTTGCGTAAGGAAGAGGCGGGCGGTATCGAAGTCGAGGTGCCGGCATGAAATGCAATAATGAACTGGTGGTTGCCGTAGCAGGAAACCCCAATGCGGGCAAGTCGACCCTGATCAACGCCATGGCCGGTAGCCGCCTGCATGTCGGAAACTGGCCCGGGGTCACAGTGGAAAAAAAGGAGGCCGATTTTGTGCATGCTGGTCAGGCAATTCGACTAGTCGATCTGCCCGGAACCTACTCGCTCTCGCCATACACCCAGGAGGAAATCATTGCACGCGACTATCTGATCAAGGAAAAACCCGATCTGATCGTTAATGTGGTTGATGCGACCAACCTGGAAAGGAATCTGTATCTGACGATGCAGCTGCTTGAGCTTGACCTACCAATGATAATGGCTCTCAATATCCATGATGAGGCGGAGGCCAAGGGTTATGAATTTGATCTGGAACATATGCAAAAGGTCCTGGGCGTAACTGTCGTGCCCACCTCGGCCATCAAGAAAACCGGCCTGACCGAACTGGCTGAAGGGATTGTGCGTATTGCATGCAATCCTGAGGCCCACCGCCCCAGTGTTCTGAGCTATGGCGAGGATGTGGAACTGGCATTGCCATGCGTCCGGGAGATGATCGGTCAGCAGTATCCGGTACTGATGGACAGATACCCTCAGCGCTGGCTGTCGCTCAAGGTGCTGGAGGGGGACAGTGCACTGTTGGAGGAAACGGCTATCGATCGGCAAAAGATGTCTGGACAGCCGATCAGCCATCTGGAAAAGGCGCATGGTGAAGATGTGGAAGGACACCTGGCTGATGTGCGTTATGGGCTGGCAAGCGGTCTGTATCGAGAAGCTGTGCGCAGGCCGGAAAAATGGGGGTTGGAATGGACTGAAAGGATCGACCGGATTGTGCTGCACCGCTTTTGGGGCATCCCGATCTTTATGGTTGCCATGTGGCTGCTGTTCAAGCTGACGTTCGATCTTTCAACGCCGTTTGGTGAATGGATCAAAGCCATGAATGAAGGGCCTTTCAAACGCTGGGCCGCTGCACTTCTGGGTAGTCTTGGCGTCCCGGACTGGACGGTGTCACTGGTGAACGACGGGGTAATTGCCGGTGTTGGATTTGTGCTGGTTTTTGTTCCGGTAATATTTAGCATGATGTTCTTCATCACCTTTCTGGAGGGGAGTGGCTACATGGCCAGGGCCGCATTCATCATGGACCGGGCCATGCATGCCATTGGTCTGCATGGTAAATCGTTTATCCCGATGCTGCTGGGTTTTGGCTGTAACGTGCCTGGCATCTACGCCACCAGGACGCTGGAAAATCCACGCGACAGGATTCTGACCGCACTGCTGGTGCCGCTGATGTCCTGCGGCGCCCGCCTGCCGGTATACGCCCTGTTTGTTGGTATATTCTTCCCGGAGAACTCTGGAATTGTGCTTTGGTCTCTGTATATCCTTGGCATGCTGATGGCCGTCATGGTGGGTTTCATATTCAAGCGTACACTGTTCAAAGGTGAAGCCCCGCTGTTTATTATGGAGCTGCCGCCGTACCGCATGCCCTCCTTTCACAGTCTGTGTCTGCATACCTGGGAGAAGGGGAAGCATTTTCTCTACAAGGCCGGTACCTATATATTTGCCATGTCCGTCCTGGTCTGGTTTTTGCTGAATCTGCCCTGGGGTGTAGAACACAAACGGGATTCTTACCTGGGGCAGGCCGGAGCCTTAGTTTCACCGGTACTCAGGCCGCTTGGCTTCGGCACATGGGAGGCTTCAGCCTCACTGATTACCGGTGTGATTGCCAAGGAGGTCGTGGTCGGAAGCATGGGCGAGATCTATGCGCCCCAAAGGGATGGTGTGAAGAAGGAGCAGCACACGATGGGCGAGGATTTGAAGGAGATTGCGGTTTCATTTGGCGCGGCATCGCGCAAGGCGGTTATTGCTGTGCTGAATATTCCTCAGCCGGATGAAAAAGAGGAAGACAATTCGGTGCTGAACAATTCTGTGCGTCAGAGTTTTACGCCGCTTTCAGCCTATGCCTTCATGGCCTTTGTGTTGCTTTACATGCCTTGCATGGTGGTTGCAGCTGCCATACGTCAGGAGTTTGGTTCCTGGAAGTGGGCGGCTCTGGCGTATGCTTATCAGACTGCATTGGCCTGGTGTGTTGCGCTGGTGATCTATCAGGGGGGACGGTGGCTGGGTTTGGGAGGGTAATATGGAGATGGGGGATATCGCTCTGATGCTGCTGATTGCCGTCGGCGCCCTTGGGCTGTTGCTGCGGACATTCCACAAAGACAGGGCAGTCTGTTCGGGCAATTGCAGAGGGTGCAGCTGTGGCGGAAACAAAAAGTAACATCGGTTCAAGCATGGAGGGCGGTCAGATCAGACCGCTTTCCTTTTTTCGTTGGTAGTCGGCAATGATGATGGCATGGTCAAAGCATAGCAGATGCGGAATCTGGTCGGGCGGGAACAGTGAAAGCTCGGCAGCATCGTCGCCAGCAGCGGGTGTCCCCGCACCTTTGGCTGCAAATACAGTGGAGATGGTGTGCAGGCGTGCATCACGGGACGGGTCAGAGTAACATCCAACCAGTCTCAGCTCGGATATTGCCAGGAATGTTTCTTCCTGTGCTTCACGTACGGCGGCAGCCTCCAGGCTTTCGCCGTAGTCAACAAAGCCTCCTGGCAAAGCCCAGCCGCAGGGAGGGTTCTTGCGTCTGACCAGCACGATCCCGGATTTCATTTCAATGATGATGTCAACCGTGGGGATGGGATTGTGATACTGCCTGACAGTCGCACCGCACTTGGGGCAATCGAGCGAACTGAATGACATGGAATGCTCCGGGCATTAAAAAAGGGGGGGATTGTGATCCCCCCCATTTGAGTACAGTAAAAAAACGATTTACTTCTTCTTGCCGCCGGATGCTTTCTTGGAGGACTTGAGCGGGTTGACCTTGAGATCTTCAACCTTGATTTCCACCTTTACGTGGGTTGCAAAGTTGCAGATGCCGTTGCTCCATTTCTTTGCCGGGGCAGGATAAGCACTGCACACCTTGCCGATTGTGCCTTCCACAACGCGCTCGCATCCTTCACAGTTTTCAACTATGGTCTGGCAAGAGCCTTCCGGGAAAATACATCCCTGTTTACCCCAAAAGGTACACTCGGTACCTGAAAGAACGGTCTGACACTGCATGCTTCTTCCTCCTGAAGTTTGTTCATAAACTGAAGAACAAATGTAACAAGTATGGGTTTATAAAGTCAAT
>ENA-UPXM01002047-UPXM01002047.1-activated-sludge-metagenome-genome-assembly--contig:-NODE-2047-length-24465-cov-13.829250_pt1 | contig 24465 bp, 19 predicted proteins | sample MGYA00238178_ERZ772708 | MGnify/ENA primary metagenome ERZ772708 (study PRJEB29002, sample SAMN05720212) | activated sludge metagenome | isolation source: anaerobic digester from wastewater... | reverse complement strand
AACAAAAAACAACAAACAAAAACCACCAAACACACTATTGAGTTCTCAAACAACACACCCGGCACCTCTGCCCGGCCGCGCGAACAAGCCCGCGGCCGAAAGCCGCGATCTCGTCGAACGGACAGTTGGAACATCCCGAAGTCCGGAGACATTCCCGAAGGTGCCGCCGCGCTCTGCGGACGAACCGCGTCGCAACGACTTCCATAAGTTACGTCAGGGTCGCGCGTCAGTCAAATCCCCTGGGGCCAGGGGCGTTTGACCTTCGTCACACTGGACGTTTCGCCAGTCTGACCTATCCAACGCGCTGGATGCCGGCGATATTCCGCTTGCCGCGCCGCAGCACCAACCAGCGTCCGTGCAGGAAGTGCGACGCTTCGGCGACCCACTCTTCACTGTCCACCCGCACGTTGTTGACCGACACTCCACCCTCGGCGACGGTGCGCTTGGCTTCCTTCTTGCTGGCCGATAACCCGGTTGCCACCAGGAGGTCGACGATGCCGTCCGGACCGCCCGGGGCCAGTTCGGCCACTTTCCCGTTGCCAGTCTCCCGCAGCGCCGCCGCCAGGGTGGGCTCGTCGAGCCGGTCGAGTTCACCGCGGCCGAACAGCGCCGCCGACGCGTGCTCCACCGCCTCGGTGGCGGCCTGGCCGTGCACCATCGTAGTGAGCTCGCGGGCCAGCCGGCGTTGCGCGGCCCGTTCGTGCGGGCGGGTCGCGGTGGCTTCCTCCAGTTCGGCGAGTTCCTCGGCCGACAGATAGGTGAACCAGCGCAGGTAGCGGACCACATCGGCGTCCGCCGCGTTCACGAAGTACTGGTACCAGGCGTACGGACTGGTCATCTCGGGATCGAGCCAGAGGCTGCCTCCGCCGGTCGACTTGCCGAACTTGGTGCCGTCGGCCGAGGTCACCAGCGGCACCGTCAGCGCGTGCACCGTCGCGCCGAGCTTCTGCCGGACCAGTCGCACGCCGGCGATGATGTTGCCCCACTGGTCGGATCCGCCGATCTGCAGCGAGCAGCCGTGCCGCTGGTGCAGTTCCACGTAGTCGTTGGCCTGCAGGAGCATGTAGCTGAACTCGGTATAGGAGATGCCCTCGCCGTCGAGGCGCCGGCGGATGGTGTCGCGGTCGAGCATGACGTTGACCGAGAAGTGCTTGCCGACGTCACGCAGGAACTCGATGGCGCCCAGCGGCTGGGTCCAACTGAGATTGTTCTCGATGATGGCGGCGTTGGACGAGTTGCCGGACCCGGGAGCGTCGAAGTCGACGAACCGCTCGAGTTGCCCACGGATCCGTTCGGACCACTGCGCGACGGTGTCCGCGGTGTTCATGGTGCGCTCCCCGGAGTCGCGCGGGTCACCGATCAGGCCGGTGGCCCCGCCGGCCAGGACGATCGGCCGGTGCCCGGCCCGCTGAAAGCGCTGCAGCGCCAACAGTGGCACCAGGTTTCCGGCATGCAGGCTCGGCGCCGTCGGGTCGAAGCCGGCATAGACGGTGATCGGCGGCTGCGCGGCCGCCGCGGCGATCGCGTCGATGTCGGTCGACTGCGCGATCAGACCACGCCAATTCAGTTCATCGAGGATCCCAGAGGTCTTGGCGCCCATGCGGTGATCTTCCCGCATGGGCGGTCGGTCAGTCGCTGCAGCCCGGGCGTGGCGCACGCGGACTGCGTCGATAGGCCGAAACCTCCGGGCGTTCAGGCATCCAGAATCGCCAGGCCCGATCTGCGGCCCGACTCACCCCGACGCGTGGGCCCAGGAGTTCACTCACGACGCTCTCCCCCGGCTCGCCGAGTTCGAGAGTGACCGGCGATCGCCGGTCGAAGAGATCGGTCCCGTTGTGGTCCATCGTGATGCCCAGCGCCGAGCACAGATTGCCCGGGCCGCGCGCCAATCCGGCTGCCGGCACCGCCGGACCGCGACGCTCACCTGCCGCCTCATGCCCTGATTCGATGATCGCGGCGCGCAACAGCACCGCGCCTGCTACGCCGTCGGCGGCGCAGGAAACGTTGGCGCACACATGGATTCCGTGGCTGCGGTAGGTGTAGAGCCGGCCGGGCGGACCGAACATCACCGAGTTGCGCGGCCTCAAACCGCGGTACGAGTGGGACGCCTCATCGGGCCACGGGCCGCCCGGCGGCCCGCCGTATGCCTCCACCTCGACGATCCGGGCGCTGACCGCACCAGTTCTGAGCACCGCGCCCAGCAACCGGCGTGCCACCGAGACGGGGTCGTCGTCGAGCATGACGTCAGCCGGCGGTCAGCCGCTCATGTTCCGCGGCGTCCACGTCGCGGGCCTCGTCGACGAGCAGCACCGGGATGCCCTCTTCGATGCGGTATGCCTTGTGCAGGCGGGGGTTGTAGAGCAGACCGTCGACGAACAGCAGCGGCCCGCGGTCGGCGGGGCACACCAGGATGCTCAGCAGTTGGGCGTCCACGGCGACTACGGGGTGACCGGGACGGCGTCCGACGGCACCTGGGCGACCGGTCCGACCGGAAGCTGCGCGGGATTACTGGCGCCCGGCATCGGGCCGGCGCCCATCACGGCGCTGTTGGCGTTCTGTCCGGACTGGGCCTGCTGCAGGATCTCCAACTGCCCCTTGAGCTTGGCCTGATAGGCGATGGTGTCCTTGAGGGCGTTGATCAGCGGGTTCTGGTTGGGGCGGTAGTTCATCGCCGTCTGGATCTCGGCCAGATTGGCCTTGGACGGCTTGAATCCCATCGCCCGCAGTTTCAGAACCGTCTTGAGCAGGTTGGACAGCTGGCCGCCGCCGGACCCGACCGCGTACTCCTCAGCGAGTTGATCGAGGATGTCACCGCTCACGGGGGCGCTCGACGCGCCCTGGGCCGCGGTGGACTGGGTGACCGGAGACGGCGTGGGTGAGGCGGCGGGGTCGGCGGGGGCGACCGCGGCCGAGCTGAGAATCATGCCCACCGCCGTCAAGCCCACACCGAGGCCGTTGCGCGTACCGCGCAGCCAGTTCCTGCTGGTCATACATCCCTCCACATGGACATCCCGCTACCGCCGAGCCTACCGGGTGCTCAGCTCCCGTCCCCTCGGTCCTGGTCCTTGGCCAGAGCCGACCGGACGGCCGCCGTCAGCCTCCTGTACTTACCCGTATCGGCGTCGAGGTACCAGCTGTTACGGCCGGCCTTGGGCAGCCCGGCCGCCCGCAGGGCGGACACCGTGGGGCGATAGGAGGCGCTCAGCGGAAGGTCGTGGACCACGTGGACGATGTCCGGCGGCAGCCCGGCGGGCATCCTGCTGACGGCGTCGGTCAGGTCGGCGACGGTGACGTTCATCCCCGGGCGCAACGTAATCGCCGTGACGGCCAGGGTGCTGCCAGCCCCAGTGTCTCCGGGGACGGTGTCTCCGGGGACGGTGATCGGGTAGGTGGCGGCCAGGTCGACCCCCGAGATGGCGCCGACGGCATCGGTGATGGGCGACGGGTACACCACACCGCGCGCGGTGTGGATGAGCCCCGACCTGTTGCCCAGCAACCAGAAGTCGCCGTCGGCGTCGCGCCAGAACACGTACTCGGTGGAGATCCAGATGTCGCCGGCCGAGAACACGCCCCGCTTGATCGAGGCGGTCGGGTCGATCGGTCCCCACGGCTTGGCCAGCAGCACGCCGACCTCCTCGCGGCCGGCCACCCGGACGAAGCCGCGGTCGTCCTCGAGGATGAGGTCGGCGACGGGGTCGTAGGCGCCCAGTTCCACCTCGCCGCCGCCGGGCAGTGGCCGGCCCTCGCTGCCGACCTTGATGCCGGCGACGTTGGCCAGCACCGCCTGGCCGTCCGAGGTGGCGAAGAATTCGACGACCCTGGCCGGTTCGAACACGTCGAGGATGCGGTCCCACAATCCGGTCGGCATGCCCGATCCCATGAACAGCCGGATCGGGTTGTTGCCGGACATCGCGAAGTTGGGGTCGTCGACCACCTGGCGCAGCATCGACCAGGTGTAGGTGACCACCGACACCCCGTACTGGCGGACCTCTTCCAGGAAGCGCTCCGGGCACAGCCCGCGGGACAGCGCGATCCGGGAGCCGGCCACCACCGAGCCGCCCAGGCTGACCAGCAGACCGGACTGGTGGTGCAGCGGGGTCAGGCAGTAGACGGTGTCATTGCGGGTCAGTGCGGCGGCCGAGGCGGTGCCGAACGCTGAGAGCGCCCAGCGGTAGTTGGTGATCTGCTTGGGAACCAGCTCCCCTCCGCCGACCGCGTTGAAGACGACGAAGGCGACGTCCCGGGCGAAGCCCGGATTGGGCCGGTACCAGCCGGGCAACTCGACGGCGTCGGGGTCGATCTTCTCCATGTCGACCACCCGGCTGCCGCCCGGGAGCTTCAGGTCGCGGTTCTCGCCACCGCCGAGGACCAGAACCTGGACCGGCAGCCCCTCGGCCGCGGGGAGGTTGGCCGGATCGGTGATGACGTCGGTGACGCCGCTCAGCCGGATCGCCTCCGACAGGTCGGCGTCCGGCGGCATCAGCACGGCAACCGCACCGAGGCGCGAGAGCGCGGCGATCGCGACCATCGCGCTGGGCCGGGTGTCCATCAGCACGCCGATCCGGGTGCCCTGGCGCACGCCGACATCGATGAGACCGCGCACCACGTTGTCGATACGGCGGTTGACCGCCTGGTAGGTGTGCACCCGGCCGTCGAACAGCAGGAACTCCCCGTCGGGCGCGGCGTCGGCCTGCTCTTCGATGATCCGGCCGAGCGATATCCGGGTGTGGTCGTTGATCTGCCCGAGGCGCACCAGTCGCGGCAGCGTGCGGGCCGTCTCGACGGCCAGGGTGCGCACCGACCGGTTGGCGGCCACCACGGCGTCGGCTGCACCCTTGGCCAGTGCCAGCGCCAATTCGGAGGCTTCGGTGACGCCGTGCATGACCCGCGAACTCAGCGCCACACCGGAGTCGTCCGCCGCCACCTCGGTCTCCACCATCGGTTCGACGTTGGCCGGTTTGGCGTCCCGGCCGGACACCCACAGCGCCCAGTCGGCGACGGTGGGCCAGGTGATGGTGGCGGCCTTGGATCCGACGACGAGACCGAAGTGCCCGGCCCGGATCATCGTCTCGTAGACGTCAGCCTTGGGCGCGGCACGCTTGATGCCGCGGACCGCGGGCGGCTGCCCGATGTCATCGACCTCGCCGACGAAGGCCAGCACTGGGCAGGTGATGTCGCTGAGCGTGACGAGCTGCCCCTGGACGGCGAACCCGCCGGTCATCATCCGGTTGTGCGCGACGAACTGCTTGAGCAGTTCGGAGATCGCCGGCCCGGACCAGGCGATCCAACCCTCCCGGTCGAGGAACCGGCGCTGCTGCTCGCGCGGCAGCAGTGCCTCGCGGTCATGCAACTGCATCAGGAACTCGACCCGGGACTTCGCGGTCTTCAGCGGGTCGAGCAACTGAAAGCCGGTGCGCGCCAACCAGCTTGGAACGTCGATGCGATTGAAGACATGGTCGGCGAGGAACTCGGCGACCCCGACGGCCAGATTGGTCGGCAGCCCTCCCGGCAGACCGGCCAGGGTGTCGACCGGGGATCCGAACGCGATGATGCTGGCGATGTCGGCCGACCGTCGGTAGGCCGCGGTCTGGTAGCAGAACATGCCGCCCTGCGAGTAGCCCGCGAGATGGACGTCCTGCCCGGTGACGTCCTTGACCGTCTCGATGGCATGACCCAGCGCCACGATGTGGTCGGTGAGGGTGCGTTCCATGCCGCCCTCGACCTCGTCCGGCGAGCCGTAGTCGATCACCCACGGATCCACTCCGGCCGCGTGCAGGATGCCGACCGCGCCCTCGTCCCGGGTGACGTCCCACATGTTGGCCGACATCATCATCGGGTGAACCATCAGCACCGGCGGTCCGGCGACCCGGTGTCCGGGTCGGGTGTCCGGCGGGAAGTAGCGACGCAGCTTGTACATGTTGGTGGACTCGACGATCTGAAACGGCGAGGGCACCGCCCCGGTCTCCAAACCACCTAGTCGGGCCACCTCGTAGCCGTTCTGCGCAGTCGCCACCAACCGCTCCAACGGCTTGAAGATCGCCGAAAGACTCAGATCCACTCTTGCTCCCCTGCCGACTCTGCGCTGTATGGCCCCGACAGCCCGCTCATCATTGCTGATTAGGCTAACGCCGGTGGCACATCTGCTCGGCGCCGAGGCGCTTCATCTCCAGTATCCGACGCAGGTGGTTTTCGACTCCGTGACGGTGGGCGTCAACGACGGTGACCGGATCGGCATCGTCGGACGCAACGGCGACGGAAAGTCCAGCCTGCTGGGCATGCTGCTGGGCCGGATCCAGCCGGATTCGGGCCGGGTGACCCGCCGCGGCGGCCTCCGGATCGGCGCGCTCGAGCAGGCCGACACCCTCGATCCCGACGCAACCGTCGGTTTCGCCCTGGTCGGCGATCGCCCCGAACACGAGTGGGCGGGCGATCCGAAGGTGCGCGACGTGGTCGCCGGCCTGGTCACCGATATCGACTGGAGCAGCCCGGTGTCCGCACTGTCCGGCGGCCAGCGCCGCCGCGTCCAGCTGGCCGAGCTGCTGATCGGCGACTGGGACGTGATCGTCCTGGACGAGCCCACCAACCACCTCGACGTGCAGGGCATCACCTGGCTGGCCGAACACTTCAAGACCCGCTGGTCGCGCAACACCGGCGGGCTGCTGGTGGTGACCCACGACCGCTGGTTCCTCGACGAGGTCGCCACCAGCACCTGGGAGGTCCATGACGGACTCGTCGAACCGTTCGACGGCGGGTACGCCGCCTACGTGCTGCAGCGGGTCGAACGCGACCGGATCGCGGCGGTCACCGAGGCCAAGCGGCAGAACCTGATGCGCAAGGAGCTGGCCTGGCTGCGTCGCGGCGCCCCGGCGCGGACCTCGAAGCCGAAGTTCCGCGTCGACGCGGCCAACCAGCTGATCGAGGATGTGCCGCCGATCCGCAACGGCGTCGAATTGGCGAAGCTGGCCACCTCCCGGCTCGGCAAGGACGTCGTCGACCTGCTCGACGTGTCGGTCTCGTTCCCGACTATGGATGGCGGCGATAGGTCCGTGCTGCGCGACGTCGAATGGCGGATCGGCCCCGGCGAGCGCACCGGAATCGTCGGCGCCAACGGCGCGGGCAAGTCGACACTGCTGGGGCTGATCGCCGGGACGCTGGAACCGGACAGCGGACGGGTCAAGACCGGCAAGACGGTCAAGCTGGCAGTGCTCGATCAGCAGTCCCGTCAGCTCGACGAGATCGCCGGCGATCTGGTGCGCGACGTCCTGGGCCGGCTCAAGACCGATTATCAGGTCGACGGCAAGGACATCACCCCGGCACAGTTGTTGGAGCGCTTGGGTTTTCGCCGCGAGCAGCTCTCCGCCCGGGTGGGCGAGCTCTCCGGCGGACAGCGCCGCCGGCTGGACCTGATGCTGACGATCCTGTCCGAACCCAACGTGCTGGTGCTCGACGAGCCCACCAATGATGTGGACATCGACATGCTGTCGGCCACCGAGGACCTGCTGGACTCCTGGCCGGGCACCCTGATCGTGGTCTCCCACGACCGCTACCTGCTGGAGCGGGTCACCGATCAGCAGTACGCGATCATCAACGGGCATCTGCGGCATCTGCCCGGCGGTATCGACGAGTACCTGCGGATCTCGCAGCACAAGGCGGCAGCCCCTGATTCGAGGCCCGCGCAACCGGCCACGGCAACGACCCTGTCCGGGTCGGAGTTGCGCAATGTGCAGAAGGAGATCGCCGCATTGGACCGCGCGCTATCCAAGCTGGCCCAGAAGGTCGACGCCAAACACGTCGAGTTGGCCGAGCACGACCAGTCCGATCACGTCGGACTCGGAAGGCTCACAACGCAATTGCGTGAGTTGGAGTCCGAGCTCGCCGACAAGGAGGGCCGGTGGCTGGAACTCTCCGAGTTGGTCGAGTCGGTCGGCTAGACCGCGTCCCGCAGCGGCAGCCGGCGCACCAGCAGCAGTCCACTCATGGCGAGGAGTCCCGCGACCAGAAGGCTCCGGCTGACGCCGATGTGCCCAGCGGCGAGGCCGAACCCGAGACTGCCGGCCGCCATCGCGCCCTGAACGGCGAGTGCGTAGATCGCTGTGATCAGACCGCGCATGGTCTCCGGTGAGGCCATCTGCACCGCCGAGAGATGGGTGATGCTCACCACGCTCCAGGCACATCCGTAGAACAGCAGGAAGCTGGCGTCCAGTGCCATGCTGTTCCACTGACTCACGCCGATGACGGCGAGTGAAAGCAGCGCGACGGCGGCAGCCGAGAGAAGGTTCAAGGGCACGCGGCGTCGCAGCACAGGTGTCAGTACCGCCCCGATACCGGAACCGATCGCCAATGCCGCCAGTAGTCCGCCGTACCCGATCGGCCCGGTCTGGATGTTCTCCTTGGCCTCCAGTGGCAGCAGACCGAGCAGCGTTCCGCAGGTGACCATCACCAGCGCGGTGCGGATCACCGGGCCGTAAAGCTCCGGTGATCGCCGCACCAGTTCCCACGCCTGCCGCAGCGACCGGGGCGCCTCGGCATCCACTGCCGCAGCGCGTCCCGCCGACGCGGACTTCAACACGGTCAACATGAACAGATGCGAGATCGCGCTGGTGAACAGCACCACCGGAACGGCGAAGAAACCCATCAGGTAGCCACCGAGGACCGGCCCCGCGGCCCGGCCGATGTCACTGCTCAGCGAATTGAACGAAAGAGCATCGACCACTTTGTCTTTGGGCACCAGCTCGTAGAGGAACGGCTTCCATGAGGACTGCTGGACGACGACTCCGATCCCGACCAGGAACACCGCGGCCAACAACCATTTCGGGGTGAGATCGCCTCCACCGGGCAAGGCCACGAGGCCGAGCGCGGCGGTCACCACCAGCATCCAGATCTGCGAGACGATCATCATGGTGCGATGACCGACCGCGTCCGCCGCGATTCCCAGAGGAATTGCGAAGAGCAGGAACGGCAGGCTCGACATCGTCTGCACCATGCTCACCAATACCGGATTGTCGGTGAGCGAGGTCATGGTCCAGGCAGCGCCGAGGCTCAGCATCTGCAGGCCGAGGTTGAAGATCAGGTTCGCGGACCAGACGCTGCGGAACTGCCGCTGGCCGAACAGTTCATACCCCGAACTGGGTTTGGTCATCGACTCAGCCTCTGCCGCAGTCTGCCGGCCGTGTCGCGCACCCCCTCCAACTGGGTGGCGACCTGTTGCGGCGAGGTGCCGCCGCGGGCGTTGCGGGACGCCACCGAACCGGCCACCGTCAACACCTCACGCACTTCGGGGCTCAGTTCGACGCTGATCTGTTCCAGTTCGCCGTCGGTGAGATCTTCCAGTCCGACCCCGCGGGTCTCGGCCGCACGCACCGCCGCACCGGCGGTCTCGTGGGCCACCCGGAACGGCACCCCGCGTCGCACCAGCCATTCGGCGATGTCGGTGGCCAGGGTGTAACCGGCCGGCGCCAGAGCGGCCATCCGCTCGACGTCGAATGCCAAGGTGGCCACCATGCCGGCCATCGCCGGCAGCACCATCTCCAGTTGGGCCACCGAGTCGAAGACCGGCTCCTTGTCCTCCTGCAGATCACGGTTGTAGGCCAGCGGCTGCGCCTTCAGGGTGGCCAGCAGACCGGACAGGTTGCCGATCAGCCGGCCGGCCTTGCCGCGGGCCAGTTCGGCGATGTCGGGATTCTTCTTCTGCGGCATGATCGAGCTGCCGGTCGACCAGGAGTCGTGCAGGGTGACGTAGCCGAATTCCGTTGTGCTCCAGATGATGATGTCCTCGGCCAGCCTGGACAGATCGACGCCGATCATCGCGAGCACGAAGGCCGCCTCGGCGGCGAAGTCGCGGGACGCGGTGGCGTCGATCGAATTGTCCGCCGCCTTGGCGAATCCCAGATCCGCCGCGATCGCGTCCGGGTCCAGACCCAGCGACGAGCCGGCCAGCGCGCCGGATCCGTACGGGGACACCGCGGTGCGCTTGTCGAAGTCGATGATCCGGTCGACGTCGCGCAGCAGCGGATGGGCATGCGCCAGCAGGTGGTGGGCCAGCAGCACCGGCTGGGCGGCCTGCAGATGGGTCTTGCCGGGCATGGTCGCCTCGGGGTGCGCGGCAGCCTGTCCGGCCAGCGCCTCGACCACGCCGAGCACGCCGTCGGCGACCCGGCTCATGGCGTCGCGCAACCACATCCGGAACAGGGTGGCCACCTGGTCGTTGCGGGAGCGTCCGGCCCGCAACCGGCCGCCGAGATCGGCGCCCACCCGGTCGATGAGTCCACGTTCCAGCGCGCCGTGCACATCCTCGTCGGTGACGATCGGACCGAAGCTACCGTCGGCGATATCGGAACCCAGACTGTCCAGACCTGCCAGCAGGCCGTCACGCTGGTCGTCGGTCAGCAGACCGGCGCGGTGCAGCACCCTGGCGTGCGCCTTGGACGCCGCCACGTCGTAGGGCGCCAGCACCCAGTCGAAGTGGGTGGACTTGCTCAGCGCGGCCAGTTCCGGGCTGGGGCCGTCGGCGAACCGGCCGCCCCAGAGCGCGCCCTCGTTCGTGCTCACGTCACTACCCGCGGTCCCGGGCGGCGGCGATCTTCGAGGACAACCCGTGCAGGTGCACGAAGCCCTTGGCCGACGACTGGTCGAAGGTGTCGCCCTCGTCGTAGGTCGCCAGGTTGAAGTCGTACAGCGACTCCGGGCTGCGCCGGCCGTTGACCGCGATGTGCCCGCCGTGCAGCACCAGGCGGATCTCACCGGTGACGTGCTCCTGGGTGTTGGCGACGAAGGACTCCAGCGCGGCCTTCAACGGCGAGAACCACAGGCCGTCGTACACCAGCTCGCCCCACTTCCGGTCGGTGCCGCGCTTGTACCGGCCCAGTTCGCGCTCGAGGGTGACGTGCTCGAGTTCGGTGTGCGCGGTGATCAGCACCATGGCGCCGGGGGCCTCGTAGATCTCCCGGCTCTTGATGCCGACCAGGCGGTCCTCGACCACGTCGAGACGGCCCACGCCCTGCGCACCCGCGCGCCGGTTGAGTTCGACGATGGCCTCCAGCACGCTGACCTTGCGGCCGTCGATCGACACCGGCACACCGCGCTCGAAGCCGATGACGACCTCGTCGGGGGCCTCCCAGTTCAGAGTCGGATCCTCGGTGTAGTCGTAGACGTCCTTGGTGGGCGCGTTCCACAGGTGTTCGAGGAAGCCGGTTTCCACGGCGCGGCCCCACACGTTCTGGTCGATGGAGAACGGCGAGCGCTTGGTGACGTTGATCGGAATGTCGTTCTGCTCGGCGAAGGCGATCGCCTTCTCCCGGGTCCAGGCGTAGTCGCGGACCGGAGCCAGAACCTCGAGATCAGGTGCCAGCGAGGCGAATCCGACCTCGAAGCGCACCTGGTCGTTGCCCTTGCCGGTGCAGCCGTGGGCGACGATGCCGCCGTCGTATTCGCGGGCGGCCTCCACCAGGTGCTTGACGATCAGCGGCCGGCTCAGCGCGGAGACCAGCGGGTAGCGGTCCATGTAGAGGGCGTTGGACTGGATGGCCGGCAGGCAATACTGCTCGGCGAACTCGTCGCGGGCGTCGACCACCTTGGCCTCTACTGCGCCGCAGTCGATGGCGCGCTGGCGCACCACCTCCATGTCCTCGCCGCCCTGACCGAGGTCGATGGCCACGGCCACCACCTCCTTGCCGGTCTCCTTACCGATCCAGCTGATGGCCACCGAAGTGTCCAGACCGCCGGAATAGGCCAGGATGACGCGCTCGGACATGAACTTCTCCTCTTGTTTCTTGACTAACGGATGGTCTCAAACATGGCGGCCAGTTCGGCGCCGGTCATCGGCTCCCGGGCCACCATCAGGATGGTGTCGTCACCGGCGATGGTGCCGACCACCTCGGGCAGTGCGGCCCGGTCGATGGCACTGGCCAGGTAGTGCGCCGCGCCGGGCGGGGTGCGCAGCACGGCCAGGTTGGCGCTGGCGTCGGTGGACACCAGCAACTCACCGAGCAGCCGGGACAGCCGTTCGGTGCCGCCGGAGACCCCGCGCACCGGACTGCCGTCCTCGGGCACCACGTAGACGCCGCCGCCGCCGTCGGCTCCGCGTAGTTTGACCGCGCCGAGTTCCTCGAGATCGCGCGACAGCGTGGCCTGGGTGACGTCGATGCCCTCGTCGGCCAGCAGGGCGGCCAGTTCGCTCTGGCTGTGCACCGACCGGGACGAGACCAGTGCGACGATCCGGGCCTGCCGGCCGACGCGGGTGACCTCCGGGGATCGTGTCATTGCCGCTCCAGCAGCCACACCAGCAGTGCCTTCTGCGCGTGCAACCGGTTCTCCGCCTCGTCCCACACCGCGCTGTGCGGTCCGTCGATCACCGCATCGGTGATCTCATCCCCGCGATGGGCCGGAAGGCAGTGCAGCACAACGCATTCCGAGTCGGCCAGGCCCAGCAGTTCCGCATTGATCTGGTAGGGCCGGAACGGCCCGACCCGGTCAAGTCCGTCGTCTTCCTGCCCCATCGACGTCCAGGTGTCGGTCACCAGGACATCGGCGCCCTTGACGGCGGCCTGCGGATCGTTGGTGACGGTGACCGTCGCACCGGTCTGCGCGCCCCGGTCCCGCGCCGCGGCGACGAACCGGGCATCCGGCCCGAAACCCGTTGGCGCGGAGACGGTGACGCTGATCCCGGCGGTCACGCCGCCCAGCATCAGCGAGTGCGCCATGTTGTTGGCGCCGTCACCGAGGTAGGTCATCGTCAGACCGTTCAGCGCACCCTTGCGCTCGGTGAGGGTCTGCAGGTCGGCCAGGATCTGGCAGGGGTGGAACTCGTCGGAGAGGGCGTTGACCACCGGGACGCTCGCGGTGGCGGCCATCGAGGTCAACCGGTCCTGGCCGAAGGTGCGCCACACGATGGCGTCGACGTAGCGCGACAGCACCCGCCCGGTGTCCTCCAGGGTCTCCTCGCGGCCGAGTTGGGTCTTTGCGCCGTCGACGACGACCGCGTGCCCGCCGAGTTGGGCGATGCCCATCTCGAAGGAGAACCGGGTGCGGGTGGAGTTCTTGTCGAAGATCACCGCGACCCCGCGCGGTCCTTCCAGCGGACGCCGGCTGAACGGCGCCTTCTTGAGTTCGGCGGCCAGCGCCAGCACCTCGGCCTGTTCGGCCGGGGTCAGATCGTCGTCGCGCAGGAAATGCCGTGTCATGAGGCGGCCCCCTCGTCGAGAATTCCGGGCAATGCGGACAGGAAGCCGTCGACCTGCTTCTCGGTGATGATCAGCGGCGGGGCCAGCCGGACGACGTCGGGAGCGGCGGCATTCACCAGGAAGCCGGACTCCCGGGCCGCGACCTCGACGGCCTTGCCCTGCGGGGCGGTCAACACGATCCCGCGCAGCAGTCCCCTGCCCCGCACGTGGTCGACCAGCGGATGGTTCAGCGCTTCGATGCCGTCGGCCAGAGCCTTGCCCAGTGTGTCGGCGTGGTCGATGAGACCGTCATCGCGCAGCACCCGCAGGACGGCGTTGGCGGCGGCGGTGCAGACCGGATTGCCGCCGAAGGTGCTGCCGTGCATACCGGGCTTCATCAGGTCGACGGCCGGGCCGATGGCCAGGCAGGCGCCGATCGGCAGACCGCCGGCCAGGCCCTTGGCAAGCGTGACGATGTCCGGCGTGATGCCGTCGTGCTGATGTGCGTAGAAGGTGCCGGTGCGACCGACTCCGGTCTGCACCTCGTCGAGGGCCAGCAGCGCGCCGTGCCGTCGGGTGATCTCGCGGGCGGCGGCCAGGTAGCCGGCCGGCGGGACGACGACACCGCCCTCGCCCATGATCGGTTCGAGGAACACCGCGGCGGTCTCGTCGGTGACGGCATCAGCGAGCGCGTCGGCGTCGCCGTAGGGCACGAAGTTCACCTGACCGGGCAACGGCTCGAACGGCTGCCGTTTGGCGGGCTGCCCGGTCAGCGCCAGCGACCCCATGGTGCGGCCGTGGAAAGCATTCTGTGCGGCAACGATTTTCGTGCGCCCGGTGAGCCGGCTGATCTTGAAGGCCGCCTCGTTGGCCTCGGCGCCCGAGTTGCAGAAGAACACCCGGGCCGGGGCACCGAGGTGGGCGACAAGTTGCTCGGCCAGCGCGATGCCCGGTTCGGTGGCGTAGAGGTTCGACACATGACCCAGGGTGTTGAGCTGCGCGGTGACCGCCTCGATGATCGCCGGGTGCCGGTGGCCCAGGACGTTGACCGCGATGCCGGCCAGCAGGTCGAGGTAGGTCTTGCCGGCGGCGTCGGTCACCACCGCGCCCTCACCGGCGACCAGAGCGATCGACGGGGTGCCGTAGTTGTCCATCATGACCGTCTGCCAGCGGTCGAGCAGACTGGTCATCGGATCACCTTGGTGCCGGTCTTCCTGCCCTCGAGCAGTTGGGCGGTCACACAGTGTTCAACCCGGCCGTCGATGACATGGGCGCTGGGCACCCCGGCCTGAACCGCCCGCAGGCAGGCTTCGATCTTGGGCACCATGCCCTCCTCGAGGGTGGGCAACAGTTCGGCCAGAGTGGCCGTGTCGACCTCGCTGGCGAGCGAGTCCCGGTCCGGCCAACTTGTGTACAGACCTTCGACGTCAGTCAGCATCAACAGGGTCTCCGCGCCGACCCCCTCCGCCACCGCTGCGGCGGCAGTGTCGGCGTTGATGTTGTGCACCACGCCGTCGGCGTCCGGGCCGATCGTGGAGATCACCGGGATGCGGCCCGCCGCGATCAGCTGATGCAGCACTTCGGCATTGACCGATTCGACGTCGCCGACCAGTCCGATGTCGACGTTGACCCCGTCGACTGCCACGTTGCGCCGCACCGCGGTGAACAACCGGGCGTCCTCGCCGGTGAGGCCCACTGCGTAGGGGCCGTGGGCGTTGATGAGGTTGACCAGTTCGCGACCGACCTGGCCGAACAGCACCATCCGCGCGACATCGAGCACCTCGGGGGTGGTCACTCGGAAGCCGCCCGTGAACTCTCCGGCGATGCCGAGCCTCTTCAGCATGGCGCTGATCTGCGGGCCGCCGCCGTGCACCACCACCGGGTGGATGCCCGCCATGAGCAGGGCCACCATGTCCTCGGCGAAGGCGGCCTTGAGCGCATAGTCGGTCATGGCGTTGCCGCCGTACTTGACCACGACGATCTTGCCGCGCAACTGCTCTTTCGTCATGAGCTAGCCCCCGTCATGAGCTGTAGGCCGAGTTCTCTTCGACGTAGGCGTGCGACAGGTCGGTGGTGCGGATGGTCGCCTGCGCGTCGCCGAGATTGAGATTGATGGTGACCTCGATGTCCGCACCCGAAAGGTCCACATCGCGGGCACCCGGCGCTCCGGCGCCGTCCACGCAGACCGGAAAACCGTTGAACGCCACCGAGATCCGGCTCGGATCGAGCGCGAACGGCGCCATCCCGACCGCGGCCAGCACCCGGCCCCAGTTCGGGTCGGAGCCGAACATCGCGGTCTTGACCAGGCTGTCCCGGGCGACCAGGCGGGCGGCGACGACGGCGTCGTCCTCATTCGGTGCGCCGGCGACGGTGATCAGAACCCGCTTGGTGACGCCCTCGGCATCGGCCTGCATCTGGGCGCACAGGTCCTCGCACACCCGCAGCACCGCGTCGTCGAGATGCTCCTGACTGGGCCGGATCTCGCTGGCGCCCGACGCCAGCAACAGCACGGTGTCGTTGGTCGAGGTGCTGCCGTCGACGTCCATCCGGTCGAAGGTGCGGGCGGCGGCCTTGCGCAGGGCCGAGTCCAGTGCCGAGGCATCAGCCACCGCGTCGGTGGTCAGCACCACCAGCATGGTGGCCAGCGACGGCGCCAGCATGCCGGCGCCCTTCGCCATCCCGCCGAGGGTCCAGTTCTCCCCCGACTCCAAAGAGTGATGCAGCGCAACCTGTTTGGGAACGGTGTCGGTGGTCATGATGGCCCGCGCGGCGTCGTCGCCACCCAGCAGACCGGCGTGGATCTCGTGCACGATCTCGGTGATCCCGGCCAGCACCTTATCCATCGGCAACCGGTCGCCGATCAGTCCGGTCGAGCAGACCGCCACCTCGATGGGTCCGGTCTCGGTGCCCCAGTTCGACAGCGTCTTTGCAACCGCCTCGGCGGATTGGTGGGTGTCCTGGAAACCGAGTGGGCCGGTGCAGGCATTGGCGCCGCCGGAGTTCAGCAGCACCGCACGAAGGCGCCCGGTCTTGATCGCCTGGCTGGTCCACAGCACCGGGGCGGCCTTGACCTGATTTCGGGTGAACACCCCGGCAGCCGAATAGTCGGGCCCCTCGTTGAACACCAGGGCCAGATCCGGATTACCGGATTTCTTGATGCCCGCGGCGATACCCGCGGCCCGGAAACCAGCCGGCGCGGTGACGCCCTGCTCGCGCAGCAGTCTCGTGGAGTAGTTCACGGCGCCACTCCCACCGTCGAAAGTCCCTGCGCCTCCGGCAATCCCAGCGCCAGATTCATCGACTGCACCGCAGCACCGGCCGTTCCTTTCACCAGGTTGTCGATGGCGCAGACCACCACCAGAACACCGGCCGCCTCGTCGACCGCGACGGCCAACTGGGCGGCGTTGCAACCGATCACCGAACCGGTCTGCGGCAGCCGGCCCTCGGGCAGCAGATACACGAACGGCTCGTCACCGTAAGCCTTTTCGTAGGCGGCGCGGATCTGCCCGATCGAGGCCTTAGTGGGTGCCGTGCAGGTGGCCAGGATCCCCCGGGCCGTCGGGATCAGCACCGGGGTGAACGACACCGTGACCGGACGTTCGGTCACCGCCCGCAGGCCCTGCGCGATCTCCGGGGTGTGCCGGTGCACCCCGGCGATGTTGTAGGCCCGCGCCGATCCGATGACCTCGGAGGCCAGCAGGTCGACCTTGGCGGCCCGGCCCGCACCGGAGGTACCGCTGACCGCGACGACGGTGACTCTGGGTTCCACCAGTCCTGCGGCGACGGCGGGCACCAGCGCCAGCAGCGCGGAGGTGGGATAGCAGCCGGGCACCGCGATGCGGGTGGCTCCCCGCAGTCTTTCCCGGCCGCCGGGGAGTTCGGGCAGACCGTAGGGCCAGGTTCCCGCGTGCGGCGAACCGTAGAAGTGTTCCCAGTCCCCCGCGTCGGCCAGCCGGAAGTCGGCTCCGCAGTCGATCACGATGACGTCCGGGCCGAGTTGTTCGGCGATCTCGGCGGAGTGACCATGCGGCAGCGCCAGGAACACCACGTCATGACCGGCGAGAACGCCGATCTCGGTGGGCTCGACGATGCGATCGGCCAGCGGCAACAGATGTGGGTGATGCTCGCCGAGGGCGGTGCCCGCGCTGGCGGCGGCGGTCAGTGCGCCGATGGTCAGGCTGCCGTCCGCATAGCCGGGATGCCCGAGCAGCAGACGCAGAATCTCTCCGCCGGCATATCCACTTGCGCCGGCCACAGCCACCGATGTCACCGCAGCATTGTGCATGATTATGCAGCGAGTTGCAAATAGATACTACAGTTCCGGACCATCGGGTTTTGTCGGTGGTTCGAACTAGTGTTCGATATATGGAGCAAGGCGCCTTCACATCCGCACTCGATGATCTCGATGCCGCCTGGGACAAGCTCGCCTCGCTACCTGTGCATGCCCTGGCTGCCCCGCAAGCCCTGGCGGTACTGGGCCGGCTCGAAATCCAACGCCGCCGCCAGCCCGCCGTTGAGCATGCGCTGATCACTCACGCGCAGTCCCAGGCCTCCGCGATCGATATGGGCGCAAAGTCCTGGCGGGCCGTGTTGTCGAGCCGGCTGGGGATCAGCGGCCCGGACGCCGGCCGGCGGATCGCCGAGGCCGCTGCGCTCGGTCCGCGCCGCGCCGTCACCGGAGAGCCGCTGGAGCCCCAACTCGCGGCCACCGCGGCGGCACAGGCACGCGGCGAGATCGGCGCGGAGCACGTGACGGTGATCCGCGACTTCATGTCCCAGCTGCCGGCCGAGGTCGACCCCGGCACCCGCACGGCCGCCGAATCCCAACTGGCACAGCTGGCCGGCGGACTGACCCCGGAGGGGCTGCGCAAGGTCGCTCGCAGACTGATGGGGTACATCGACCAGGACGGCACGCTCGATGACGAACGCGAACACGCCCGAAAGCGCGGCATCAGCCTGGGGAACCAGGAACTCGACGGCATGAGCCGCATTTCGGGCTGGGTCGATCCCGAACTGCGCGCGACCCTCGATGCGATCTTCGCCAAGCTCGCCGCTCCCGGATACTGCAACCCCGACGACGACCATCCATGCATCGCGGGCACCCCATCCCAGGCCCAGATCACCGCCGACAGCCGGACCGCCTCGCAACGCACCCACGACGCGTTGCAGACCGTGTGTCGCGACATGCTGGCGTCCGGCAAGTTGGGTCAGCACAACGGACTACCGGTCACGATCGTTGCGACCGCGACACTCGCCGACATCACCGCAGGAACCGGGCTCGCACATACCGGTGGCGGGACGCAGCTTCCGATCCCGACCCTCATCAGGATGTCAGCCGGCGCTCATCCGTACCTGGCGCTGTTCCACAGCGCGCGCGAGATCCAGCTCTACTACGGGCGCACCCGGCGCACCGCCAGTCCCGGGCAGCGCCTGATCCTGCACGCCCTCGAGCGTGGCTGCACAAAACCGGACTGCACTGCCCCGCCCTACCGCTGCCAGGTCCACCACGCCGAGCGCGACTGGCAACACGGCGGCAATACCGACATCGACGAGCTCACCCTGGCCTGCGGGTGCGACAACCGCCTGGTCGATGACACACCGTCAGGGTGGACCACCCGAAAACGCAAGAGCGACAACCGAACCGAATGGATACCACCGCGACATATCGACCGGGGGCAGAGCCGGGTCAACCACTATCACCACCCGGAGCGGGTGCTCCGTTCCGATCAGAGCCGTCCCGATCAGTGCGGGCCCGATGAGGACGATCCCGGGTAAAGCTGCGGGGCACTAGCCCCGCAGCTGTGCACCCAACCGTTCACCGGCGGCCGCCAGGGCCGAGTCCCGGGCCGCGCTGGCCTCGTCCTCGGTCAGTGTGCGATCCGGCGCCCGGAACCGCAGGGCCAGGGTCAGCGACTTGCGGCCCTCCCCGACCTGCGGGCCGGTGTAGACGTCGAACAGCGAGACGTCCTCGAGCAGTTCGCCGGCACCGTCGCGCACCGCGTCGATCACCGCCTGCGCGGGCACATCCGAGGCGACCACGAGACTGAGGTCCTGGAACACCGCCGGGAACGGCGAGACCCGCGGCGCGCGCAGGGTCTCCAGCACCGGCACCGCATCGAGATCAAGTTCCAACGCGCAGGTCCCCTTGGGCAGCCCCATCCGTTCGATGACGGCGGGATGCAACTGGCCGGCGTGACCGATCACCCGGTCATCGACCACCACCTCGGCACAGCGGCCGGGATGCCAAGGCAGTTCCCTGGCTGGACGCAGACTCACCTCCACCCCGCAGGCGCCGGCGATCACCCGGACCGCCTCGAAGGCGTCAGCGGCCTCCACCGGACGGCCAGGACCCCACGGCCCGCGCGGCTCGCGCAGTCCGGACAGCACCGCACCGACGTGCACCGGCTGCTTCGGCAGGGACTCGTTGAGGGTTCTGATCTCGTCCTCGGTCGGCCTGCGGTCGGTGGGGATCAGACCGACGGCACGCGTCTGCGGGGTCGGCTGCACCACCTGGGCGATGGAGAACAGCGCGACGTCACCGAAACCGCGGGACACGTTGCGGGACAAAGCCTCAAGCAGAGCCGGCAGCAGCGTGGTGGCGAGGTGCGGACGATCCGCCTCGAGCGGGTTGAGCACCGAGGTGGTGACCCGCCGCGGATCGGCGGCGTCCAGCCCCCACTGGTCGAACACCCCGGCCGGCAGGAACGGAGTCGGCAGCACCTCCACCAAACCCGCCAGCGCCAGCGACTTACCGACGGCACGGCGGCGCTTCTGCGCGGGCGTCAGACCACGCCCGGCCGGAGCATTGGGCAGCACCGACGGGATGACGTCCAGGCTCTCCAGTCGCAGCACCTCCTCGACCAGGTCGGCGGGCGCCTTGATGTCCGGGCGCCAACTGGGCGGCGTGACGATCAGGTACGCCGGGTCGGAGTCCGCCTGCACCCGGGCGCCGATCTGCGTGAGCCGGCCGACCGTAGCGCCATCGGGGTAGGTAACCCCGGCCATCCGATCGGGAAGGTCGACCGCCATCCGGACCGGCGGCGGTGAGAAGTCGTCCCGCGGCGGGTCGCCGCGCCAATCGGTGAGCCTGGGTTCGATTGTGCCGCCGGCGATCCCGGCGAGCAGTCCGGCACAGCGGTCGATGGCCGCCACCGAGATCGCCGGGTCCACCGAGCGCTCGTAGCGTCGCCCGGCCTCGCTGACCAGATGCAGGCGGCGGATGGTGCGTGACACCGCGGCCGGATCCCAGACCGCGGCCTCCAGCAGCACGTCGGTGGTGTCGCCGTCGATCTCGGTGGTGCCGGCGCCCATCACGCCGCCGATCGCCGCGACCGCGACGTCGTCGACGATCAGCACGTCGGCCGGATCGAGTTTGCGCTCGACGTCGTCGAGGGTGACGACGGTCTCCCCCGGATTGGCGAAGCGCACCGTGAAATCGCCCTCGATCCGGGTGCGGTCGTGGGCGTGCATCGGGTGACCGAGTTCGAGCATGACGTAGTTGGTGACATCGACGGCGGGCGAGATCGGCCGGATACCGCACAGCATCAGGCGACGACGCAACCACCACGGCGACAACGCTTTCGGGTCGATCCCGGTGACCGGGCGCAGCGCGAAACGGCTGACGCCGGTGCCGGGTTCGATGGTCACGGGCAGGGCGGGTCCCTCCACCGGCAGCGGCGGCACGTCAGCCGGGTCGACGAAGTTCAGGTCGTAGGCGCAGGCGATCTCCCGGGCGATACCGCGAATCGACATCCCGTAGCCGCGGTCCGGGGTGACCGCCAGGTCGAACACCACGTCGCCGAGACCCAGCACGGCGTGCGCGTCGGCGCCGGGCTCGGCGGTTCCGGGCGGCAGCACCAGGATGCCGGACTGGTCCCAAGAAGAATTGCCCGAGCCCATCCCGAGTTCGGCGGCCGAGCAGATCATCCCGTCGGAGGTGCGGCCGTAGGTCTTGCGGGTGGCGATCGCGAAATCCCCCGGCAGCACCGCCCCCGGCAGTGCCACCGCCACCAGGTCGCCGATAGCGAAATTCGTTGCCCCGCAGACGATGTCGCGGTCCTGACCCTCGCCGGCGTCGACCTTGCAGGCCCGGATCGGCTTCTTGAACTCGGTGAGCTCCTCGATCGCGGTCACCCGGGCGACCTTCAGCGGTCCGGTCACCGGCCCCAGGGTGATGATGTCCTCGACCTCGTGGCCGACCCGGATCAGCGCGCGCTCCAGATCGTGCGGTTCGACGTCCCATCCGGGCGCTCCGGCCTGCACCACCTCGCGCAGCCAGCTGTAGGGAAGGCGCATCAGACCCCGACCCCGAACGGCAGCGAGAACCGCACATCGCCCTCGACCATGTCGCGCATGTCGGGGATTCCGTTGCGGAACTGCAGGGTTCGCTCCAGGCCGCAGCCGAAGGCGAAGCCGGAGTAGACCTCCGGGTCGATCCCGGCGGCCCGCAACACATTCGGGTTGACCATGCCGCAGCCGCCCCACTCCACCCAGCCGGGTCCGCCCTTCTTGTTGGGGAACCAGATGTCGACCTCTGCCGAGGGCTCCGTGAATGGGAAGAAGTGCGGTCGCATCCGGGTGCGGGCGTCCGGGCCGAACTCGGAGCGGGCGAACGCGTCGAGGGTGCCGCGCAGGTGCGCCATGGTCAGGCCGCGGTCCACCGCCAGCCCCTCCACCTGGTGGAACACCGGGGTGTGGGTGGAGTCGAGTTCGTCGGTGCGGAAGGTGCGGCCGATCGAGATGACGTAGACCGGCAGCTCACGGGAGAGCAGGGTGCGGACCTGCACCGGGGAGGTGTGGGTGCGCAGCAGTTGGCGCGACCCCTCCGGCGCGATGTGGAAGGTGTCGGACTCGCTGCGCGCGGGATGGTCCGGCGGGAAGTTCAGCGCGTCGAAGTTGAACTGCTCGCTTTCCACCTCGGGCCCCTCGGCCAGTTCCCAGCCCATCGCGATGAAGGTGTCGGCGACGTGCTCGGCGAGGATCGTGATCGGGTGCCGCGCGCCCAGGGGCTGACGGGTAGAGGGCAGGGTGACGTCGATGGCCTCGGCCACCAGCACTGCTGCGTCGCGCTCGGCGCGCAGGGCCGCCAGCCGTTCGTCGAAGGCGCCCTGCGCCTCGGTGCGGGCCACGTTCACCCGCTTGCCGGCGTCGGCGCGGTCCTCCTTGGGCAGTGTGGCCATCGCCTGCCGGGCCAGGGCCAGGGCCGCGCGGTCACCCAGGTGATCGGTCTTCGCCCTGGTCAGTGCGTCGAGATCGGCGGCAACCGCGAAAGCGGCACGAGCCGCATCGACGGCGGCGGTCAGCGCGGCCTGCGACAGCAGATCGGCGGATGGCTCACCCACGCGACGGGACTCTCCTTCTGGCGGGGAAATTCGTGGCACGGATGTGGCGCAAGTGCCGTGTGCAGATCATAGGTGATGTCAGAATGACGCCTCGGCAGGCCGTTTGGCCCGGTCGAGAGGATGTCGATGATCAGAGCCTTGATCGTGGGGGCCGTATTAGTTGCCGCTGTGGTCGCCGAGTTGGCGGGCAAAGCGCATCACTGGTTGTGGGTCCTGGGGGCGATCCTGGCCGCCCTGGGCATCGTGGGCGTCTGGGATCTGATCCAGACCCGGCACTCGATCCTGCGGGCGTTCCCGATCCTCGGCCACGCCCGGTGGATCGCCGAACGGATCCGCCCGGAGATCTACCAGTACTTCGTGGAGTCGAACACCGACGGCGCGCCCTTCGACCGGGAGACCCGCGACGCGATCTACCGGCGGGCCAAGGGCATCAAGGGCGACGAACCCTTCGGCACCGAACGCAACGTCAACGAGATCGGCTACGAGTTCCTCCGCCACTCCCTGCGCGCACGGATCGCCACCGACCTGAAGCCGACGGTCCGCCTCGGCGGCCCGGACTGTGCGCAGCCCTACGACATCGCCCTGCTCAACGTCTCGGCGATGAGCTTCGGCGCGCTGTCCGGTAATGCGATCGAGGCACTCAACGGCGGCGCCGCCAAGGGCGGATTCGCCCACGACAGCGGCGAGGGCGCGATCAGTCCGTACCACCTCAAGCACGGCGGCGATCTGATCTGGGAGATCGGTTCGGGCTATTTCGGCTGCCGCACACCGGACGGCCACTTCGATCCGGTGAAGTTCAAGGAGAAGTCGACACTGCCGTCGGTCAAGGCGATCTCGATCAAGTTGTCCCAGGGCGCCAAGCCCGGTCTGGGCGGCGTGCTGCCCGGCCCGAAGGTGACACCGGAGATCGCCGAGACCCGCGGCGTTCCGGTGGGTCAGACGGTGGTCTCTCCCCCGGCGCACACCGCGTTCAGCACACCACTGGAGCTCATGCACTTCATCGCGACGCTGCGCAGCCTGTCGGAGGGCAAGCCGGTCGGGTTCAAGTTGTGCATCGGTTCGCGCACCGAGTTCCTGTCGATCTGCAAAGCGATGCTGCAGACCGGCATCACCCCGGACTTCATCATCGTCGACGGCGCCGAGGGCGGAACCGGCGCTGCGCCACAGGAATTCGTCGACCACGTCGGTATGCCGCTGACGCAGGGCCTGATGATGGTGCAGAACTGCCTGGTCGGAACCGGCCTGCGCGAGCACATCAAGATCGGCGCGTCAGGCAAGATCACCAGCGGGTTCGACATCGTCACCCGGATCATCCAGGGCGCCGACTTCACCCTCTCGGCACGCGGAATGATGTTCGCCGTCGGCTGCATCCAGGCGATGAAGTGCCACACCAACCACTGCCCCACCGGGGTGGCCACACAGAACCCCGGACTGGCCCGCGCGCTGGACGTGCCGGACAAGATCGAACGGGTCGCCAACTTCCAGAGTGCCGTGGTCGCCAGCGCCGCGCAGATGGTCGCCTCGATGGGCCTGGACAGCTTCTCCGAACTGACCCCGGCGATGCTCAACCGCCGCGTCGACTCCGCGTACAGCCGCACCTATGCGGAGATCTACGAGTGGCTGATGCCCGGTGAATTGGTGGAGAGCCCACCGGAGGCCTGGCTATCGGACTGGATCGAAGCCGCCGCCGAGGAATTCGTCTGAACCAGGCGCCATAGCGCCCAGGACACCAGCGCGCCGGCGGCGCCGAAGGCCGCGACGCGATTGGCCTCCAGGTCGTTGTAGGCGATCATCAGGTAGCCGAATCCGGCGCCGACGGTCAGTAGTGCGTAGCGGATCGGTGTCCAGTCCACCGGCACCGCGAACCGGCTGCCGATCACCATGCCGATCATCAGCGCGATGAGGTGGCCGGCGTTGGTGAACTCGCCGCCGCTCAGCACCGTCGAGGCCGTCGCGACCGCCAGCCA